>Ga0302326_10001290_pt1 | contig 64357 bp, 53 predicted proteins | sample Palsa_T0_3_FD_202264 | JGI IMG/M metagenome (GOLD analysis project Ga0302326, IMG submission 202264) | Peat permafrost microbial communities from Stordalen Mire near Abisko, Sweden - Palsa_T0_3 | ecosystem: Environmental > Terrestrial > Soil > Palsa > Peat permafrost | place: Sweden: Abisko...
CCGCACGACTTGTAACACGGTAAGGCCATTCCGCCAAAGGTACCCCGTTCTCTCCGAAATGATCGTTGCGGCGGGTCAGGGCTCCTATGTCGGGTTTTGCCCTTGGACCGTGTCTGTATGTATGAGGCAGCGAAATCGGTCGAAGGACGGCCTCTACGGAACGACCGATCTGCCAATGCTCAACAAAACCATTCCAACGATCCAGGAGATGACCATGAACGCCATAACCCAGTCCAACAACCTTCAGCGCATCACGGCCACTGTGCTTTCCAGTGCTCTGGCCTTGAGCTTCGCCGCGATTGCCCATGCCGGCGCTGGCGGCGGTCCGATCCAGTCGACGGTGAAATATGCAGATCTCAACATCTCGAGTCCTTCCGGCGCGGCAACGCTTTATGCCCGCATAAGCATGGCGGCCGCAGGAGTGTGTCGGGACCTGGACGGCCGCGACCTTAAGTCCAAGACACTCTTCGATCGCTGCGTTCACCAAGCGATCGCTCACGCGGTGACCAAGGTTGATGAACCCGCGCTCTACGCGGTTTACGACGCGAAAGACTCGACTCCCAAGCCCATCATGCTTGCTGCCGGCCAGACTCACTAGCTGCCCGCGCTGTGCGGTGGTGTCTTGAGCAATCCGGTCCAAGACGGGTGAAAGGAGCAACGGCCCGAAGCTAACCTGACACCCTCAACGACCCCCCATGCTCTCGGCGGGTCCAGCGGAAAGTGCAGGTATCGCGCGGAGCGAATTTCGAATGTCGGCCAGATCGCGAGCGTGCAGCCGACCGAAAGGATCTAGACGAGGGGCTGCCAGGTCAGCCCCCTTCGTCCTCGGCGATCAGGGCCGAGCCCTTCTCCGCGACCATGATGGTCGGCGCGTTGGTATTGCCCGTGGGGATGTTCGGAAAGATCGAGGCATCCACGATACGCAGCGCCCGCGCACCGTGTACGCGCAGCCGTGCATCGACGACCGAGCCGGCCGGATCGGGTCCCATGCGGCAGGTGCCGGTTGGATGAAAGGTGGTCGAGGCACGGTTGCGAAAGTCCTCGAGGAGGTCCGCGTCCGACTGTTTCTCAGGACCGGGAGCGACTTCCCGCTCGATGAGGCGGGATAGCGGCGCGCTCGCGCCGAGCTTGCGCAGCACGTGCATTCCGGCGAGTGCCTCGCCGAGATCGTGCTCGGTGGCGAGGGAATTGCAATAAATGAGCGGGGCATCGAGCGGGTTCGCCGAGCGGATCTCCACGTGCCCCCGGCTCGTCGGGCGGCAGATGTTGAACGACACCATGAAGGCCGGGAAGGGATCGGGATTCATCAGCCGACGGATGGGCCATTGTGCGCGCTCGTAGCTCAAGGGACTGAAGTAGAGCTGCAGGTTGGGTTGGGGCTGCCCGGCATCGCTGCGCACGAAGCCGCCCGCCTGGTTGATGCTGATGGCGAGCTGGCCGCGGCGCGTGAGCAGATAACGCGTGCCGGCCTTGAGCTTGCCCGAGAGCGGATAAAGGGCGTTGTTGAGCGTCGGCACCGTCGAGCGATACAGAAACGTGAGATCCAGGTGATCCTGCAGATGCCGGCCCGCCGCCGGGATCTCGATCGACACCTTGATGCCGTGCCGTTGCAAGAGTGCGCCGTCGCCGACACCCGAAAGCTGCAGGAGCTGCGGCGTATTGATCGATCCCAAGCAAAGAATCACCGCCTTGCGTGCTTGCGCCTCGTGCGTGCTGCCCCGGTGAAGGTAAGCAACCCCCGCCGCTCGATTGCCGTCGAAGAGAATGCGCAGCGCATGCGACTTCAGGCGCATGCCGAGATTGGAGCGCTCGAGCGCCGGGCGCAGGTAGCCGCGCGCGGTCGATTCACGGATGCCGTTGCGCGTGGTGATCTTGTAGATGCCGACCCCCTCGGGGTCCTTCGAGTTGAAGTCGGCGATGCGCGGATAGCCCAGGCTCGCGCACGCTTCGATGAACGTCCGGCACAGCGGATGGACGTCCTCCGACATGTCGCTGATGTGGATCGGGCCGCCGTGACCCAGGTTCGTGGAGTCGGGCGTATCGCAATAGTCCTCCGCCCTCTTGAAGTACGGCAACACGTCGCTGAAGCCCCAGCCGGGATTGCCGAGCGCGCGCCAGCCGTCGAAATCCGAGGAGAGCCCGCGCACGTACACCATGCCGTTGATCGAGCCGGATCCGCCGAGGACCTTGCCGCGCGGCCAATAGCCGCGCCGTCCGGCGAGCGCGGCGTCGGGCTCCGTGCGGTACATCCAGTTGACTCGCGGATCGGCGAAGGTGCGGCCATAGCCCACGGGCACTCGAATCCAGAATCGGCGATCCGATCCGCCCGCCTCGAGCAACAGCACTTTGTCCTTGCGGTTCTCCGAGAGCCGGCTCGCGACCACGCATCCCGCGGTTCCGGCCCCGACGACGATGTAGTCGAAGCTCTCGCCGCCGCGCTCGGTCATCGTCGCTCGCTCGAGCGGTATTGCGCGCGCTCGAGCCAGCCGGGATCGATTTCCACGCCCCAGCCGGGCTCGGCGGGAATGCCGACGCAGCCGTCCTGGATGGCGAACGGATCCCCCAGGAACAGCCCCTCCTGCCACGGATAGTAGTCCGGGCCCTCGATCGAGAATTCGAGGTACTTGCCCGGGTTCGCGATGGCGCCGAGCAGGTGCATGGTGCAGATCGTGACGAGCGACAGATTCGCACTGTGCGGCGTGCAGGGAAGTCCCGCCGCGGCGGCCATGCGCACGACGTGGAGCGTGCGGGCGATGCCTCCCATGTACATCACATCCGGCTGCACGATGTCGACCGCGCGCATCTCGATCATGCGCGCCCAGGTGGCGAGGTCCCAATCCTGCTCGCCTCCCGTGACGTCGATCGCCAGGGTATCGGTTACCTGCTTGGTTTCCTCGAGTTTCCAGTAGGGGCAGGGCTCCTCGTAGTGGCTGACGCCCTCGGATTCGAGCAAGCGGCCGACCTCGATGGCGCGCCGCGGCGAGTAGCCGCTGTTGGCGTCGACCAGTTTCGCGACGCGATCGCCGAGCGCGCGCGCCACGCGCGGCACGATCGCCTCGGTGCGGCCGGGCCACTCATCGACGTCGTGGCCGCATTCCGCCGCGACGCGCCACTTGAACGCATCGAAGCCCTGCTCGTCGCGCAAGCGCACCAGGCGCTGCGCCTCGGCATCGGGCGAGATGTCGCGCTTCATCGAGGAGGCATAGGCGCGCAGGCGCTTCGGAGTGCCGCCCAGAAGCGCGACCACCGGCTTGCCCTCCATCTTGCCGCGCAGGTCCCACAGCGCGGTATCGAGACCCGCAATGGCGCGGCACCGGTAGCTCCCGGGAAACTTGTGCTCCCGTTCCTCGATGCGCTCCACCAGAGCGTCGATGTCGAGCGCATCCCGTCCGAGGACCCATGGTGCGACTTGCCGGTGGAGGATGGTCGCGGTGATGTCGGCGTTGTAGGTCGAGGTCTGTCCCCAGCCGGTCGCGCCCGTGTTCGTCGTGACGCGCACGAAGCATACGAATTCGTTGGTGAAGGTCTCGAGTTTGTCAATCGTAATCATTCGATCACTGCTCCCGGCTAATCGAGGCCGAATGCTATTCTAATCGAACGAAGGAGACCGATTTGAACAGGCAAGAACCCCCGCCGCCGCAACCGGCTGCGGTGCCGATCGCGGGCTTGCACCGCGTTCTGGGAACCTTCGACATCGTGCTGCTCAATGTGGCGGCGATCATTTCGTTTCGCTGGCTGGCGGTCGCGGCCCAGGTGGGACCCTCGAGCCTCACGTTATGGGCGCTCGGTCTGCTGACATTCTTCGTGCCCTCGGCCCTGACGGTGCTCGAGCTCAACTCCCGGCTGCCCGGCGAAGGGGGGATGTACACGTGGTCGAAGACGGCATTCGGCGATGTGCATGCCTTCATCGTCGGCTGGTCGTACTGGGTCGGCAATCTCGTGTTCTTTCCGTCGATCCTGCTATTTGCGGCCGGCGTGATTCTCTACAGCCATGAGGGTTGGCTCAAACTCGCGGACAGTGCCTTCTACAACGCCGCGTTCTCTCTGACGATCCTCTGGCTTGCGATCGTCTTGAATATCTTTGGCCTCGAACGCGCCAAGTGGCTGCAGAACATTGGGGGTATCGCCACTTGGATGGCCGGAGCGCTCGTGCTCATCGGCGGGACTCTCGCCTGGCACAAGTTCGGCTCCGCCACGCACTTCGACGTCCACTCGCTCGTGCCCGACGTCGGCTCCATGGCGACATTCGCGAGTTTTTCGACCATGGCGCTCGCCTACCTGGGGCTCGAGCTCGGACCGGTCATGGGCGGCGAAATCAAGGATGCGCGGCGCGCTATCTCGCGCGCCCTGCTGATCTCCTGTGTTCTCATCGCCATCATTTACATTGCCGGAACGGCCGCGCTCTTGATTGCGCTGCCGGCGGGTGAGATCAATTTGATCAGCGGCATTCCCCAAGCGCTCGCGGCCGTCGGTGCGCGAGTGGGTATCGGCAGCTTCGGAGTGATCGCGGCCGTGCTGCTGACGGTTTCTCAGATCGGAAGTCTCGGCGCATGGATCTCCGGCACGGCGCGCCTTCCGTTCCTCTTCGGGCTCGATCGCTATTTGCCCGAGGCGCTCGGCGCCGTGCATCCCCGCTTCGGATCACCGTATGTCGCCTTGCTGACTCAGGGGGTGCTAACGACGCTCGTACTCCTTGCGGCGCTATCGGGATCCGCTATCCATGAGGCGTTCATCGCGCTGATCGATATGTCGATGATCTTGAGCTTCATACCGCTGCTCTACATGTTCGCAGCCCTTCCGGTCTTGCGGCGCCGATCTCCAGCGCGTGCTGCGGACGTGATCTTGATTCCGGGCGGACTGCCGGTGTGCTGCGTGGTGGCGGGAGCAGGCATGGCGACGCTCGTGCTCGGGATCGCCGTTGCGATGGTGCCGCCCACCGGCAGCATCAGTCCCTGGCTGTTCGGGCTGAAAGTGGTGGGCGGCTGTTTCATCATGATCGGCGTCGGCCTGGCGTTTTACGCCCGCGGTCGCCGCGCGGCGGCCGACCGGAAATAGCCGGGGGACGGCCCAGCGCTCAGTGCAACGCGAGCGTGTCCCGCCGCCATGCCGCATCCTGCCACCGTCCGAAATCGCGCAACAGTTCGGGGCTGCTCGCCTGCCGCACCAGGGCGAGATCGTCGAGCCGCAGCTCCTCGAAACGGCGGCGAAACCGGCCGCGTTCCTTCACCTCGCGGGCGATGAGCAGGCGGCGCGGACCCGGGGCGAAGCCGGCATAGTCTACATAGCCTTCCTCGGGATCGTCCGCGCCGGGTGAGAGCACGTCGATGGTCCAGCCTCCTGTGCTTTCGTGAAACACCCAGAGCTCGCGCCAGCTTTCGAGCGGCTGCACCGCGAGCACGAGCGCGGGGCCTTGCGGGAGCGTCCGTGCGGAGGCCATCCACACGATGCCGTAGGTGCAGCGTCGCACGAGCGGCACCGGGTGCGGCCGATGCGGATCCTCGAGCCCGACGCAGGTTTGCCCCGGCTCGCCGGGAGCCGCGCTCAATGCGAGCGGGCCACTCTGCGGCGCGGGCGGCGAGGCCGCCCAGCGGACCGCGCTCGTTCGCAGGACGGCGTCCTGGTACTCACCGCGGCGGTCCTCGCCGAGCTCGTTCGGGTCCGCGGCGAGAAGCTCGGCGAGCGCGCGGCCCGCCGCCGTTCCCGACGGCTCGCCGCGCCGCGTTTGCGAATACGCGATGGACGCCCAGACCCCAGCGCGCCGGACGTGCAGACGGGTGCGCATCATCGCGGTCGAATCCGCGTCCTTGATTTCATCGAGGAGCTCGCGGCGTTCGTCATCGAGCGCCGCGCGAGGCACAGGTCCCAATGCCGGATCGATGCACTCCGGGCGGGTGAGTCCGAGCACGGCGTGCGCACGCTCCTCGGCAGTTGCAGCGGCCATCGTCAGCACGCGGCGGAAGAGCTCTCCGTCGTAACAGACCTGCATGCGTCCGTTGCGCTCGAAGCTCTGCATGCGGACACCGAACTGCTCCACGACCTCGAGATGTGCGGCGACCTCGAGATGTGCGGCGGCGTCGGTCGAGCGGTTCGGGCTTCCCGAGGCCTCGTCCGCCAGGCGCTCAGCCATGCGGGCAATGGCATCGAAGGGCTCGGCGGTGAGCGATCGGGCCGGTGCGGCCTTCAAGTACGCGGCGCCGTAGCTGATGCCGAGCGTCTCGGATCCGGGGGTCTCGCGCAGGAAGCGCAGCACGGCGAGCAGCTCGGGCGCGGCGGTCTCGGTGAGCTCGGTCACGCGCACCGACTCGCTCTTCAGGTATCCGCCACGCTCGCGATGATAATCGTAGACCTTGAGGTAGCCCGCGCGCTCGCCGCGGATCTCGACCACATCTCCCCGCCACAGCGCCGTGAGCTCGGTGGCGGCCGAGCGCGGCGCGGCGCGGAGCGAAGTGTGGTCCAGCACGACGACGGCGACGGTCGCGGTGAGAGCGAGGATCATCGTGAGCGCTGCGCCGGAGCGCCCGGCTCGGCGTTGGCTGTCTCGTCGGGCCCCATTAAACCCTGGGTGCCGATGAGATTCGAGCCGAGGAACCTGCCGGCCGCGGGCATCGGCGCGATGATCACCTGAACCTTGTCGGACAGCTTGTCCGCGAGGGTCTTCTGGATCAGCAAGGGGTAGCGCGCGACGAGCGCCCCCTCGCGCTCCATCTGACCGGCATTGGCCTTGCCGACGAGATCGAGTCGATAGGCCTCCGCGTCGGCGAGCTTTTGACGCGAATCGGCCTCGCCTTTGGCCTCGATGCGGCGCGCCTCGGCGGCACCTTCCGCGGTGCGAATACGGGAGACCTTGTCGGCCTCGGCCTCGAGCTGGCGCTGCTCGATCTGCTTTTGCTTGAAAGGCAGGATGTGCTTCATGGTCTCTTCCTGAGCGCGGGCGGCAATGACTTGCTCTGCGCCCGCAGCCTCGGCCGCCGTCTGTCGCCGCACCTTGTCGGCCTCGGCTTCGAGCTGCCGTTGCTTGACGTCCGCTTCCTTGAGCTCGAGGGTGTAGTGAACCTTCTCGGTCTCGAGCTCCTCGGACAGGAGCTTTTCCATTCCCGCTCGATAGTCCGGCGGCAGATCCACCTTGCCCATGTCGACCCCGCGCAGCACCAGGCCCATCGCCGTGAACTTGGGCTCGAGCTCGGCCATGAGCTCTTGCTGTATTTCGGCGCGGCGGCGGGAAAAGATCTCGCGCACGGAATATCGGGCGAACAACGGAAAGATCACTCCCTGCACCGCGGGCGCAACGAGATCCTCGTTGAGGTCGTCGGGAAATTCCTTCGACATTTGCGCAAGGTGCGCACGATCGATGGTCCAGCGCACCGTGAGGTCGACGCCGATCGACAGCCCCTCGATCGATTGAAACGGCGCCGGGCCGGTCGCGGTCGCGCTCTCGGCCGGCCGATACACCTGATCGCGAATGGAGTAGCAGCGCACCTGATGGATGCCGGGCAGCACGAGTACCGTGCCGCCGGTAAAGACGGTCACCGAGCCGTCGAGCACGTCCGTGCGCACGAGCACTTCGCCGCGGCGCACGGCGGCGAAAGGCGGATGGGTGTAGAGCCCATAAACGATCAGGGCGAGGAGCATGGCGATACCGACTCGCCAGCGCCGGCGGTAGGCAGCCGCGCTCAAGGCCCGCACACCCGCCGCCGCCGCTGCGATGAGGCGGCCGAGCGGTTCAACGATCACGCGCTGCAAGGATTCGAGCAAGGCATCCAGGCGACTCGACATGGTTTAACCCTCCCGGGGACTCGGTGTGGCCGCGACAAGGAGGAGTCTTGCAGCGCTTTGTGGCGAAGCGGTGGGGGAATTATGGCGCGGCGCCGGCAGGGCGCCGGCAGGGCGAGGCGAGGGCGCCATGGATGGGCATCTTCGGCCGGTTATGACAAGATCGCGGCCGCATCGTGTCGGTCACTATACGAAACCAAGCTTGAAACTCCTGTTCAAAACGCTCTCCCTCGCACCGCTATGGGCGCTGTATGCGCTCTCGTGGGTGATCTATGTGCTCGCCTACTACGTGGCGCGCCACCGTCATCGGGTGATCCGCGAGCAGCTCGCGAAAGTCTTTCCCGACGCGAGCGAGGCCGAACGGACCGCCATACACAAGCGTTTCCTGAAGAATTTCTGCGACGTGCTGGTCGAGCTGGTCAAGTCGATGTCGATCGAGCCCGCGGAGATGATCGCGCGGGTGCGCGTCGATGATCTGCAACCGGTGCGCACTCTGCTCGATGCGGGGCGATCGGTCATGCTCGTGACCTCCCATCTCGGCAATTGGGAGTGGCTCCTGCAGGGCGTGACGCTGCAGCTCGGGTATCCGGTGGATGCGGCCTACAAGCCCCTGCACGATGCCTGGGCCGAGCGGCTCGTGCTCGAGGTGCGCTCGCGCTTCGGCGCACGGTTGATCCCCGCCAAGGAACTGCTCGCGGACTTCATGCGCCGCCGCGGCGTCGTGCGTGCGCTTGCCATGAACGCCGACCAGGCGCCGGTGTCCACGGACAAGCGCTACTGGACCCGCTTTCTCGGCCAGGACACCGCGTTTTACGTGGGTGCGGAGCAGATTGCCCGCGCCATGCGCCTCCCGGTCCTTTATTTGCTAATGCGGCGCGTGAGCCGGGGGCGTTACGAGGTCGAGATTCGCGAGCTCTGGGACGGACGGCAGGTGCTCGAGCCCAATGCCATCACCGAGCGCTACGCGCGCGCCTGCGAGGCGGATGTCCTTGCGCACCCGGCCGATTGGCTCTGGTCCTACCGTCGCTGGAAGCTCAAGAAGCCGCTCTATGGGGCCGACTGAAAGAAAACGACGAGCGGCGGGCGCCCGTCAAGAGCTCGCCGGTTTGCTCAACTTGCGTTCCAAGTGTTTCGCCAGGTCGGCAATGGTGGGGTGGTCGAACAGCTCGGTGAGATCGATGAGGCCCGGGTAATCGCGGTCGATATTCTCGTGAATCTCGATGAGTTTGAGCGAGCTCGCGCCGATCTCGAACAAATTGTCGGTCACCTCGATGCGCTTGCCGGGCAGGGCGGTCTCGGCGATCGCCTGCAGGCGCGCCTCGAGCTCCGAGCCGGACACGTGCGAGCCCCCCTGCGCGCTCCGCAGAGTCTCGAGCGCCGCGATGTCCGCGTCGAACTCGCCGTCGCTATAGCTCTTCTCGAGCAGGTGGCGCTGCACTTTCCCGCTGGTCGTCTTCGGGATCCGCTTCACCGGGATCACGTGGCTCACCTCGATGCCGGTGTGCTCGTTGATCAGGCGGTTCACGGCGGCCACGGTGGGCAGAAACTCCGGCAGGTCCCCTCGGTGCAGCACGAACACGACCAGCTCTTCGCCCTGGGCCCCGGGTTTGGCGACCCCGGCGGTCGCGACCTTATTGAGGTCGAGACCGGGGGCGCGCACCGCGATGTTCTCGAGGTCGTGCGGATAGTAGTTCTGGCCGTTGATGAAAATGATGTCCTTGCTGCGGCCGGCGATGTAAAGGCCGCCTTCGTGAAACACCCCGAGGTCGCCCGTGTCGAGCCAGCCGTCGGCGCCGAGCACCGCCGCCGTTGCCTCTGGATCGGCGATATAACCGCGCGTCACGTTAGGTCCGCGAATCAGGATGTGTCCCACGTGCCCATCGGCGAGCGGCGTGTGCGCATCGTCGGCGATGCGCACTTCCATGTTCGGCAGCGGCCGGCCGACGCACATGAGCTCGATGACTTCGCGCGCATCCGCCGGGTTCACCTCGATCTTCACGCCCACGCCGAGCTTGTGGCGATTGGCGCGAATCCAGCGGTACTCCGAGCCGCTCTCGGGGAACGATACGGCGAGACAGGCCTCTGCCAGACCATAGACGGGATACATGGCGTGGTGCCTGAGCCCCGTGTAGGCGAGCGTCTGCATGAACTCGTTGACCAGCTCCACGGAGATCGGCTCCGCGCCGTTGTAGATCCCGCGCACGCACGAGAGGTCGACGTTTTCGAGGCGACGGCCGCCGAGCACCTTGAGGAAGTGCCGGTAGCCGAAATTGGGGGAGGAGGTGAGCGTCGCCCGCTTCTTGGATGCCAGCTGCAGCCACAGCAAGGGCCGTCTCACGAACAGCTCCGTGGGCATCAAGTTGATGTGCGAGCGGTGCGCAAACAAGATGAGGTAGAAGCCGATGAGTCCCATATCGTGAGTGAGCGGCATCCAGCTGAAGCCGACGTCCGACTCCTGGTACTTGTCGACTAGGTTCGCGCCCGTGATATTGGCGATGAGGTTTCCGTGCGTCAGCATCACGCCCTTCGGCTCGCTGGTCGAGCCGGAGGAGAACTGAATGAAGGCAAGATCGTCGGGGGCGGCCCTGTAGAGCTTCGCCTGGCGCGAGATGTCGCTGATCGATTCCACCAAGAAGGAGCGCGACTTCAGCTCTGCCATGAGCCCGGACTCGCCGACCTCCGCGGCGAGCGTCTGGACGCGCTCGAGGTTCTTCGAGTCGGTGTAGAGGAAAGGGCGCCCGATCTTGCGGGCCACGCGCAGGAGCTTGTGGCGATGCTCATCGCTGATGCCCACGGCGAGCGGCACCGGCACGATGCCGCCCGCGATGGCGGCCCAGAAGGCGTCCAGGAACTGCTCGTTGTTGGAGAGGAAAATGATCAGCTTGTCGCCGCGCTGAGCGCCCTTCGCCTGCAGGTGATGCAGAATTCCGAGCGCACGCGCGTGCACCTCGCCGAAGCTCACCCGGCGCTCCGCGTTTTCGCCCTCGACATACGTCACGACGCGATCGACGTCGCGATTACTCTCGAGCATTTCGTTGAGGGTCGTGTACTTCATCGGATTTGTACCGTCATCAGAAGATTGGAGCGCGGCCGCAGATTGATCTGCGCCTCGAGCTCGATAGGATCGTCGTTCAATAGCCGCAGCCGAAAGCGCCGCGCCATGCGATTGACGTGCACCAGCATCTCGAACATCGCCATGTTCTCGCCGATGCAATGCCGGGGACCGACCGAGAAGGGAATATACGCGAAACGATGGCGTTCCTTCGCGTCGATGCCGGCAAAGCGCGCCGGCTGAAACTCCTCCGGAGCGGTCCAGAAGTCCGGATGGCGGTGCAGGGTATAGGGGCTGATGAATACATCGGTGCGCGCCGCCACCGGAAAACCGCCGAGATCGTCATCCTCGAGCGCGCGGCGCGTGAATAGCCATCCCGGCGGATACAGCCGCAAGGCCTCCTGCACCACTTGATGAGCGAAGGAGAGCGACTCGGCCGCCTCGAGAGCCAGCAGCCCCTCGGGAGTGCGATCGGCCTCGGCCTCGAGCTCGGCGGCGACGTCGGGGTGCCGCGCGACCAGATACCACGTCCAGGTGAGCGCCGCCGCGGTCGTCTCGTGTCCGGCCACGATCAAGGTCATCACCTCGTCGATCAGCTCCTTGTCGCTCATGGCTCGATCGTCGTGATCTCGTGCCGCCATGAGCATCGCGAGAAAATCGCAGCGCTCTTCCGGCTCGCGCCGCCGGCGTCCGATCAATTCGCCGATGAGCTTGCCGAGCGAGCGGAAGCGGAAGGCGAACTTGAGATCGCGGTTCTGCTCCTTGGCGACGACCTCGAAGGGGTTCGCGCCTTGCTCGCGCTCGACGCGCTCGAGGTCATCGCCGAAGATCGACTCGAGCACGATCTGCAGCGTGAGCTCGCTCGCATCGTCAGTGACGTTGACGGGCTCGCCGCGAGAGGCGAGCGCCGCCCAGCGCTCGACGAACTTCTCGTTCACCTCGTGAATCAGTTGGGCAAACCGGCCGAGCACACGCCGATGAAAATCCGGCTGCATCATGCGTCTCTGACGGCGCCAGAAGTCGCCCTCGCTGGTCATGATGCCGTTGCCGAGCAGGATCTTGACCCGATCCATGCCCTGGCCCTTGGTGTAGTTGCGGTGGTTCGACAGAAGCACTTGCTTGATGTCGTCCGGATGGTTGATCACGTAGTCGTAGACGCCGCGGCTCGGCGCGAATACGCGGTAGACGTTGCCGTAGCGCGCGAAATACTCGCGCAGCCGCGGCAAAGTTTCGTCGCTCCCGCCGAGATCGAAACCCTCGGCAGGACCGGGAGGAAGGGGGCCGGATTGCATCGCCATATTGTAGCGCAGCCGCGTTTTTCTTAGGCTTGCGCCTCCGATCGCCGTTACCGACAATGCTCGGCGTGGAGAAAGAACCCTCCGGCGACCTGCGCAACAGCCTGTATCGACAGCAAACGCGCTCCTCGCGCCGGCTCACCCGCACACGGCTCGCGCTCTACAGGCTGCTGGTGCCGGTGGCGATTTTCATCGGCCGCACGATCTGGCGCTGGTGTGCGCGCATTCGCGTGGTCGGCACGGAGCACATCGCAGCGGCGCTCGAGCGCGCACCCTCCTTCATCCCGGTGTATTGGCACCAGCATCAGCTGCTCTGCGTGAAGCCGCTGCTCGAAATGCGCAGCGCCGGCGTGAAGCTCGGGTTTCTGATCTCGCCTTCCGTGGACGGGGAGATCGGTGCGATGCTGGTGGGCAAGGTCGGGGCGGAAGTCATCCGCGGATCCTCCTCGCACACGGGGGCGCGGGCGTTGCGCGACTACTATCAGGCGCTCGCGCACGAGGGCATCTCCCCGGCAATCACGCCCGACGGGCCCCGCGGGCCGCCCTGGAAGTTCAAGCCGGGTGCGATCTTGCTCGCGCAGATGTCGCAGCGGCCCATGATCCCGATGGCCTACGCGGCTTCGCGGGCGTGGAAGATTCAATGGGATCGGTTCGTCATTCCCAAGCCGTTCGCGCGCGTCGCCATCGTGATCGGGCCACCGGTGTACGTATCCAAGGGACTCGATGCGCCGGGGCTGCAGCGGATCCAAGCCGAAATGGAGGAAAACCTCCGCAATCTTTACCTGCAAGCCAAAACGTTCATTACGTAAAATCGCCCGGCTAAGCCCCGCCAATACAACCGGTTATCTTGTATTCCTGATAACCTGTGCGAGAATTGCGACGTATCCGGTCTGCTGTCAGGGAGTAGGGAAACTGTGTGACGCATTCGCGTTTCCACTCGTTTCGGGTGGCAAACTGTTGATCCACAAGTGCAATTACCGACCGGGGACCCGCGCAAGCGCATGGCGATAGCACCCACCGATCCCCGACATCCGGATCTGACGGCATCGGATGTATTGTCTCCGCAGACCTGGCCGCGGCGCGGCCTTCGGCCGACCGTTGGCCTCGACGTCATCTGCACCAAGATCGCGGTCGATTTCCAGAGCATGACGGCGCAAACCGCCGTCGATACCATTGCCGCCAATCTCGATTTGCTGCGCGAGGCGGCGCGCGCCGATGCCGCGTTCCATGCGGCGCTCGACACCGACGGCGCGACGTTCATCGACGTGCAGGTCTCGCGCGGCATGCTCGCCACCGGCAACCCCGAGCAGCTGCGCGGCCAAAGTCTGGAGTCGCTCCCCTGGCTCAAGTCGCGGCTGGCGGCGCTGCGTGTATCGGAGATGCGCGATACCGGTAAACCGCGCCCCGATCAAGCCAACGACGGCGCAATCTGGGCGAACCTCGGTATCGGCTCGATTCTGCTGATCGGCTACCTCATCGAAGGGCGTCCCGCGGGGCTGCTCGCGCTCGCCGGGGCCCAGCCGCGCGAGAACTGGGAGGTGCAGCTGCACCTGCTCATGAAGCTGCTCGGCAGCAGTCTCGCGACGGGGCTCGAGCGCATCGAGATTCAAGCGCACCTGCGCGATCTCGAGGAGCGCAACGATCTCGCGCTGTACAGCGCCAACGACGGCCTCTGGGACTTCGATACTCTCAACAATCGCGTGTATCTCTCGCCGCGCTGGAAAGCCATGCTGGGCTACGACGAGGCGGACGTCGGGCAAGCGCCGGACTGGCGCACGCTCGTGCACTCCGACGACATGTCGCGGGTGCAGGCCGCCATACGCGATCACGTGGCCGGCAAGACCCCTATTTTTGAAAGCTTGCACCGGATGCGCCATGCGACCGGCGAGTGGCGCTGGGTGATCAGCCGCGCCAAGGCCAAGGTCGACGACAAGGGCCGGCTACTGCGCCTGGTGGGCGTCGAGCTCGACATCACGGAAAGGAAACTCTACGAGGAGGCGCTCTTCCGGGAGAAGGAAAGCGCGCAGATCACGCTGCAGAGTATCGGCGACGGCGTGATCACCACCGACGCCAAGGGTGTCATCGATTACCTCAACCCAGTCGCCGAGGCTCTCACCGGCTGGCGTCTCGAGGACAGTCAGGGCCGCGCGATCGAGGAAATCTTCCGGGCCTTTCACGAGGAGACCTGCGAGCCCCTCGAAAATCCCCTCGCGGTCGCGATCCGACGCACCCGCTCCATCAAATCGGTGCGCCCGATGCTGCTCATCCGGCGCGACGGCAACGAGATTTACGTGGAGAGCACGGCATCGCCTATTCGCGACGGATCGGGCGCCGTATCGGGCGGGGTGCTCGTGTTCCACGACGTGAGCGAGGCGCGCGAGCTCAACCGCCGGCTCTCTTACCACGCAAGCCACGACGTCCTTACCGGCCTCGTCAACCGGCGCGAGTTCGAGAACCGCATGGAGCGTGCGCTGAAGAGCGCCAAGGCGCGCGAAACCTCCTACGCGCTCTGCTGCCTCGATCTCGATCAGTTCAAGATCGTCAACGACACCTGCGGCCACAGCGCCGGCGATGCGCTGCTCGGGCAAGTCGGGGCGCTCCTCAAGTCCAAGGTGCGCTGGCGCGACACGCTGGCGCGCCTGGGCGGCGACGAGTTCGGCATATTGCTCGAGAGCTGCTCGCTGGACGAGGCGATGCGTACCGCCGAATCGCTGCGCGAGGCCGTGCGCAACTTCAAGTTCACCTGGGAGGAGCGCACGTTCCGCTTGGGTGCGAGCATCGGCGTCGTGCCGATCGCCGCGGAGAACGCGGATGTCGCCTCGGTGCTCTCGGCGGCGGACAGCGCCTGCCAAGCCGCCAAGGAGGCGGGACGCAATCGCGTGCACAGCTTCGAGGAGAACGACATCGATCTCATGCGCCGCCGCCGCGAGATGCAGTGGGCCGCGCGCATCAACAATGCCCTCGAGGAGGGGCGCTTCGAGCTGTTCCGGCAAACCATACTGCCGCTGCAGCGCGCGGAGGAGGGTGCGCACTACGAGCTGTTGCTGCGCATGCGCGACGAGACCGGCAAGATCGTGGCACCGGACAATTTCATCACCGCCGCCGAGCGCTACGGCATCACGCCGAGCATCGATCGCTGGGTCATCGAGAACGCCTTCCGCTGGCTGGTGTCCGAGGCCGACGAGCGTGAGAAGCTCTCGATGTGCTCGATCAATCTGTCGGGCCAGAGCCTGGGCGACGACAAGTTCCTGCCGTACGTCATCGATCAATTCCACCGCAGCGGTCTCGATGCCACCAAGATTTGCTTCGAGATCACGGAGACCTCCGCGATCGCGAGTTTCTCGCAGGCGAACCGCTTCATTCAGGCTCTGAAGGAGCTCGGCTGCAAGTTCGCGCTGGACGATTTCGGCACCGGACTCTCATCATTCGGCTATCTGAAGCATTTCCCGGTGGATTTCCTCAAGATCGACGGCAGCTTCGTCAAGGAGATCCTGCACGACCCGATCGATCGAGAAATGGTGCGCTCGATCAACGAGATCGGGCACTTGACCGGCAAGCAGACCATCGCGGAATTCGCCGAGAACGTCGAGATCATCAACATGCTGCGCAGCCTCGGCGTCGATTACGCCCAGGGCTACGGCGTGTCGCAGCCGCAGCGGGTGTTGAAGGCCGCCAACATCGCCTGAGGCCGCCCGCCCCGCGGCTAGCGCAAACGGACGACGATCGCCTCGCCGGAGCGCTCCACCTCGAGCGCCGGATCGCGCGACAGCACTTGCAGAAGTGAATCCGCATCGTCGGCGTCGAACACCCCGGTGTACACGCGCTCGCCGACGCTGCCTCCGGCCAGGCGGATCGGCGTCGCCCGATAGCGATTGAACTCGACCACGATCTGCTCGAGCGTCTGATCCCGGAATATGAGGCGGCGTTCCCGCCAGGCCACGGTGTCCGACACGTTGTTCACCTCGCGAATACTCACTGATCCGGCGTGACTCACCCGCGCCTCCTCGCTGGCATTGAGCCTGCGGCTCGCGGCGTTGGCGCGTGTTCCCGCAACGCCGGCGGACGGGTGGTTGCCGGCGGACGGATCAGAGGTCCCCGCCGCAGGCGTCACGTTGACCCGGCCCTCGAGCACGGAGACGACGGTGCCGTCGTCGCGCCGATAAACGTCGAATTGCGTGCCCACCGCCTGCACAATGGCATCGTCCGTGGACACGAGAAAAGGCCGCCCGGCATCGTGGTGCACCTGAAACAGCGCCTCTCCGCTCAGCAAGCGCACCTCGCGGGTGTGTGCGGCGAGCCGGATGCGCACCCGCGACGCCGTGTTCAAGTAGACGACCGAGCCATCCTCGAGCTCGAAGGTGCGCTGCTCGCCCGCGGCCGTGGCGTATTCCTGCCAGCCGCCGCGGCCGTGCACGAGCCAAGCCCAGCCGCCCCCCGCCGCAAGCAAGAGGCTCGCCGCCGCGGCGGCCCATCCGAACCGGCGGCGCCGGGTGGCGTGCGCGGCGGCGGCCTGCAAGACCAGGGGGGTGACGCTCGCGTCGATCTCGGCGATCAAGGACTCGATGCTCTCGACGCGCCGCGCGTCGATCTCGCCGAGCGCCCTGTCCAAGGAGAGCATGAGCAGGAAATCACGGACGTTGCGCGGCGATTCCTTGAGCCATGCGACGAATCGCCGCTCATCGCCCGGGCCGGCGTGGCGCATGGTCTCGAGCCAGCTGGAGGCCTGCTGGGCGTAGAGAGCTTCGAGTTGGCGGGCTTTCGGTTCCATGACGGCGCTCACCGCGTCTCGGCGAGCAGGACCCGCAGCCGCGCCCGGGCCTCGACCACGTATTTCTCGATGGTGTGAACCGAGAGGCGCGCGGCCGCGGCGGCTTCGGCGTAGGAGAGCCCGTCGCGCTTCACCAGCAGCAGCACCAGCTGATGCGCCGGGGGAAGCTGCTTCAGTGCCTTGTCGAGCCGCTGCTTGAGTTCGAGCTGCTCGGCCATGCTTGCAGGCGCCGTCTCGTCCGAGCGATCGCAGCGATCGTCCGCGAGGTCGGAGTCGAACAGCACGCGCTCTTGCTGCTTGCGGTGCCTGAACTCGCGCACCACGTGGGTGGCGATGCCGAGAAGATAGGACAGGGGGTTGCGCACCAGATCGGCATCGCGAACGCGCAGCAACCGGGCAAACACCTCTTGCGCGAGATCGTCCGCATCCTGCGCATGACCGATGCGGCGTGCGAGGAATCTCTGCAGCTCGTCCACGTGGTCGCGATAGGCCGCGCCGGCGAGACTCAAGGCGGATTCGGATCGCTCTGGAAGCATGTGTCTATATAGTGTGATTTCGATGCGAAACCCGGTAGTGAAATTCGACTACCGGGTTTCGCCCCCTGAAGCACACATATGTTACAGGTCCGGTGCGCAGATGCCCGGCGAGAACAAACCAAGTGCCACGTCGGGATGGTGGATTCATGAGCACACACGCGCCGCCGCTGCTCGCGATGGGTGCCGTCCTGCTCTGGGCGAGCGCCGCAGCGCAGCCGCCCGGCGCGGGCAGCGTCAAGAACCTGAGCATTCCGGCCGAACCATTGGCCAACGCGCTCAATGACTTGGCGCAGCAGTCGGGGCTGCAAGTGATGTTTGCCTCCGAGCTGGTGGCAAGCCTGCGCAGCCCCGAGGTCAAAGGCTCCTTGACCGCAACGCAGGCGCTGCAGCGGCTGCTCAACAATACGGGGCTGCGCTACGAGTTCGTCAACCCGCACACCATCACCATCGTCGGTCCGGAGGTGCAGCCGGCCGCCCCGCCCGGCATGCCGTCCGCGCCGGGTCAGGCGCCTGCGGACGGCCGCACCGACGGCAAGGGACCGACCCATCCGCAGAGCAGCACCTCATTGGCCACCCCAGGAGACAACGCCATGCCCCGTCGCAGTTTTTTCGCTCAATTGTTGGGTCTGTCGGCCGCCTGCGGGGCGGCGCTGCATGGCGGCACTGCCTGCGCGCAAGACACGACCGCGGCGCCCGCCGCCGAGAGCACGACCCTCGATACCGTGATCGTGACCGCTCGAAAGCGCGACGAGTCCCTCGCGCAGGTGCCGGTGAGCATCACGGCGTTCACGTCGCAGACCCTCGAGAATTACAACATTCAGTCGTTCGACGACTATGCGACCAAGACGCCCAACATCTCCTTCGCCTACGGCGGAGGTCCCACCGGCATCGCGGATGCCCGCACGATCGCGATTCGCGGCATCACCGGACAGAACCTGTTCGGTACGGCGGGCGCAACCGGCTTTTACATCGACGACACCCCGGTGCCTGGGTCCGTGGATCCTCGAGTGCTCGACATCGACAACATCGAGGTGCTCAAGGGACCGCAGGGTACGCTCTACGGCGAGAGCTCGCTCGGCGGCAACGTGCGCCTGGTGACGAAGAAGCCCAACCTCTCCGAGGACACGATCGGCTACATGCTGGAGGCAGGAGCCACCTCGGGCGGCGGCAGCCCGGACGCGGGCGCCGGCGTCATAGGCAACCTCGTGCTCAGCCCCGATCTGCTTGCGCTGCGGGTGGTCGCGTTCGGCAACCATGACGCCGGCTATCTGACGCGCACTTTCCCCAACCCGCCGCAGGGCGGCACCATCGGCGACATCGTTACGTTGCCGTTCGCGGCCGTACCGCGCACCAGCGTCGGCAATCAGGGGGCGGACACGAGCTACGGCGGCTCGGTCGCGCTGCTGCTCAAGGTGACGGACGCTCTCGAGGGGCGCTTGCGTGTCCTTTATCAGAACACCGAGGATCACGGGTTCCCCGCGACCTTCGCGCCGCTCCCCTACCCGAACGAGGCCCACAGCCCACCCTACTCGGAGTACATTCCGCAGTACACGGTCAACCGCGACTTCAACGTGCAGCCCGACGCGATCGATCGATGGGCACTGCCTTCGTTGGACCTGACTTACAAGGGGAACGGCTTCAACGTCGTATCCTCGACCAGCTACTTCTACCGCCACACGCACGATCTCGAGGACTCGAGCTACGGTACCCAGCAGTTCTTCTATTACTACAACTACGGCGCCAACGCCGTGCCCAATCAGCCCTATACGTGGGACGGAGAGCACTACCACAGCCAGACCACCGAGGAGGCGCGCATATCGTTCGATCCGATTCACAACCTGTCCGGCACCGCGGGCGTGTTCATCTCGCACTCCAACGTGCGCTTCTTCATTCCGAACACCTACGCGCAGGGTCTCTCTGCGGCCACGGGCTGGCCGAACGATCTGATCTGGACGCAGAACAACCCGGCCACGCAGGATGATCGCTCGATCTTCGGAGAGCTCTATTACAAGTTCTTTGACCGGTTCAACCTGACCGTCGGCGCGCGGCGCTACTGGCTGAAGCAGACGACGGACTACACGGCCGACGGCTTCATCAACCTTGGACCCACGCCGAGCAGCCCGCAGGAGAATCATGAGCAGGGCATCGACCCCAAGGCGGGTCTCTCCTACCAGGCGACCGATGCCGTCATGCTCTACGCCTCCGCCGCGAAGGGCTTTCGCGCCGGCGGCGCGCAGGCCAACTTCCCCGCCTGCACGCTTCCCGGGCTGCCCCTTTCGGACATCGAGCACATCAAGTCCGACACGCTCTGGAGCTACGAGGGTGGCGTCAAGTGGCAGGTGCCGCAGACGGGACTGCTCATCACGGGCGCGGGCTTTCACATCAACTGGGATAACGTGCAGCAGCAGGTGGCGCTGCCCTGCGGCTTCTACTTGCAGCTCAACGGCGGCTCGGCCTCGATCAACGGCGGTGAGGTCGAGCTCGCGGGTCATCTCACGCGCGAGCTCGAGCTGCGCCTCGGCGTCGGCTACGAGAAGACCGAGATCGTCGATCCCGGCGCACTATCCCATGCCGGCATCACGGCGGGCACGCCGCTCCCGGACGTGCCGGACTGGACGGCGACGCTCGGTGGCGTGTACACGCGGGCTCTCACGCCGGCGCTCGACGGCTTCGTGTCCGCCGACTACAGCTACACGGGCAACAGCATCTCGCTCTTGAATGGCGGCACCACGTCGGACGGCCACGGCACGTTCGGCAGCCGCGCGCCGTACTCGCTCGCCAATGCGCGCTTCGGCGTGCGCCACGAGAAGCAAGAGCTGTCACTCAACTTCCACAATCTCGGCAACGCCAAGCCGAACCTCGGCAACATCGGCTACGTCGGCTATTCGCAGTTCGAGCCCGGGTACCAGGTGCCGATCCCGCAGGTCGCGACGCTGCAGCCGTTCACCGTTATGATTCAATACAAGAATAACTTCTGAACTTCGGACAGATCCGCGCGGGCAGTCGCGCGCCGCTGGATGGCGCGCGGCGGCTTACGCGGCCGGGATGCCCTCGTGTCCTTCATTGAACAGCACTCGATCGATTACGTACCGATCGCCGAGCGCCACGGCAAGGTCTGGCACCTCTGGCCGGTATGGTTCTCGGGCGATGCACACCTCGCCACCATCGCCACCGGGGTGGTCGGGATCGCGCTCGGCGGAAACTTTGCGTGGATGGCGCTCGCCGTGATCCTGGGCTGCGCCTTCGGCACGTTTTTCATGGCCTTTCATTCGACCCAGGGCCCGCAGCTCGGTTTGCCGCAGATGATCCAGTCGCGCCCGCAGTTCGGATATGTGGGCGCGCTGCTGGTCTGGGTCGTCGCCCTGATCGCCTACATCGGCTTCAACTCGTTCAATCAGATCCTCGCCGCGCAGACCGTGCACGCGCTGTATGGCCTCGAGCGCGGCCCGACGATGCTGGTGTTCACGCTCCTGTCGCTCGCGCTCGCAGTGGTAGGCTATGACTTGATACATCTCGCGCAGCGCTGGATCGCTTACGTGCTGATCGTCGCGCTGCTCGTTTTCACGGTGGTGGTGGCCGTCAAGGCGCCGCTCTCCGTGACAGCCGAGTGGCGCGATTTTCGCGCCGTATCCTTTCTCGCGCAGTTCTTCGCGGCGGCCTCCTACCAGATCTCGTGGTCCATCTACGTGTCAGACTATTCGCGTTATCTGCCGCGCAGCGTCGGGGTGAGCGCCTCGTTCTGGTGGACCTATCTGGGGGCCTTCGTGGGCGGTTCGTGGACCATGCTGGTCGGGACCATCGTCGCGGCCCTCAACCCGACGCAGGAGGTCGCGCAGGCCCTGAAAACCGCCGCCGACGCCCTGCTGCCGGGCCTCGGCCAGCCACTCCTGTTGTGCTCCTTGCTCGGACTCGTGACCATCACATCGCTCAATTTCTACGGCGCCTCGCTCACCCTGATGAGCGTTCTCGATTCCTTGCGCCCGAGCCGTCCGACCCTCGCCAAGCGCATGCTCACGCTGCTGATCGCGGCGGTCACGGCGAGCGCTCTCGCCGCCATCTCGACGGAGAATTTCGTCGCGAAGTTCGGCGCCTTCCTGTCGGTGCTTTTGTACCTGTTCACGCCCTGGACGGCGATCAACCTGGTGGATTTTTACTGGGTGCGCAAGGGACATTATTCGGTGCGCGAGATCTTCAATCCCCGCGGTATGTACGGCCGCTGGAATTGGCGCGGACTGCTCGCCTACGCGGTGGGCTTCGTGTCGATGATTCCTTTTTTCAGCACGGGAATCTACACCGGCCCGGTTGCGGCACGGCTCGGCGGGGCGGATCTCGCCATGCTCGTGGGCCTGCCGGTATCCGCGCTCGTGTACCTGGCCGCCTGCCGCTCCCTCGATGTGGACGACGACCGCAATCGCGCCGCGCAGGCCGACGCCGGTCTCGATCCGCCGATCAAGGCTGCCAGTCGAAGCGCATCGACAGATCGACGGCGCGCACGTGCTTGGTGATGCTGCCCACCGACACGTAGTCGACGCCCGTATCGGCGATCTGGCGGATGGTTTCCAGCGTCACACCGCCCGAGGCCTCGAGCTTCAGGGAGCGCGGGGCGCCGCGGTTGATGGTCACCGCCTCCGCCAAGTCCTCGAGCGAGAAGTCATCGAGCAGTGCGATGTCGGCGCCGGCGGCGATCGCCTGCTCGAGCTCGTCCAGGCTCTCCACCTCCACTTCCACGGGCACCTTCGTGCCGGAGGACCTCGCCGCCGCCACGGCGCGCGCGATGGAGCCCGCCGCCATGATGTGGTTTTCCTTGATCAGGATGCCGTCGAAGAGCCCCATGCGGTGGTTGTACCCGCCGCCCACCCGGACGGCATATTTCTGTGCGGAACGCAGGCCGGGGATGGTCTTGCGGGTATCGAGCAAGCGGCACGCCGTTCCCTTCAGGCGCTCGGCAAAGGCGTGCGCCGCCGTTGCGGTGCCGGAGAGGAGCTGCAGGAAATTGAGCGCCGTACGTTCCCCGGTAAGGAGCGATCGAGCGGGTCCTTGAATCTCGAAAAGAGTCTGATTGGCCTCGACCGCCGCCCCCTCGGCGATTTTCCAGTGGATCCGCGTCCTTAGGTCGAGCTGCGCGAAGGTTGCATCCACGTACGGAGCGCCGCAGATGACGGCGCTCTCGCGCGTGATCACCGCGGCCCAGCCGTCGGTGGCTGCCGGAATCAGGGCGGCCGTCAGATCGCCGCTGCCGACGTCCTCCTCGAGCGCCTGCGCGACCTGCCGGGGCAGGTCGGCGGGAATCGGTGCGGCATTCATGCGATGACCGTCCTTGAGGCCCAAAAGGCTGGAAGAATAGGCAACACGCCCCAATACTTCAACGATGACCCAACCTGCGCCTCCGCAGTCCCCCTGCATTCAGGTATGCGTGTTGGACGCCCACGGGTATTGCCTGGGCTGTTATCGTACAATTGGCGAGATTGCGAGGTGGAGCAGCATGAGCGCCGCCGAACAGCGGGTGGTGCTCGACGAGCTGCCCGGGCGCGCGCCGGGGGGCGCCCCACAACCGGAATGATCATTTTTGGAGATCGAACATGAATGCGATTGATCGGATCAAGAGTCAGCTGGCCTCGGCTCCCGTGGTGCTTTACATGAAGGGAACGCCTGATTTCCCGCAGTGCGGGTTCTCGGCCCAGACGGTCGGTGCCCTGCGCGCCTGCAAGGCCGAGTTCGCTCACGTGAATATTTTCGAGGATCCGGAAGTGCGCGATGCGCTCAAGACCTACTCCAACTGGCCGACGTTCCCGCAGCTTTATGTAAACGGCGAGCTCGTCGGCGGCTGCGACATCGCCATCGAAATGTACAAGAGCGGCGAGCTGCAGCAACTTCTCGCGGAGGCGGGCGCAGTCCCCGCCTAGGGTCCGGTTTCCGGGCCGAGGTCGGCTGGCGGCTCCGAGGCAGGCTCGGGGTCGACTTCCAGGGGGCCCATCGCTGCGAGACGCCGCCGGCTCGCCTCGAACACGCCCTGGAATTGATTACAAACCGCGCAGAACAGGTCCGCCGAGCGTTCCGCGTCGTAGGCGGCCGAGTGCGCGGAGCCCGTATCCCACTCGAGACCGGCGGCGAGCGTCGCCCGCATCAGCACCGTCTGACCGAATGCGACGCCGCCCAGGGTGGCGGTATCGAAGCACGAGAACGGGTGGAAGGGATTGCGCTTGATCTGCGTGCGGCCGACCGCGGCGTTCAAGAAGTTCAAGTCGAACGAGGCGTTGTGGCCCACCAGGATGGCGCGGGTGCATTCGGCATTGCGCACGGCGGTGCGCACCTCGCGAAAGATGCGTTGCAACGCGTCGTGCTCGGAGATGGCGGGACGCAGCGGATGGTGTGGGTCGATGCCGGTGATCGCGAGTGAGGCAGGCTCCAAGTTCGATCCGGGAAAGGGTATGACGTGATAGCGGTGCGTCTCGCCGCGCGTCAAAGTGCCGTCGGAGCGCATCTCGATGAGCACCGCCGCGATCTCGAGCAGCGCGTCGGTCTTGGAGTTGAACCCGCCCGTCTCGAGATCCATGACGACGGGCAAAAAGCCGCGAAAACGCGTGGCAAAGGTGATGGGCGAGGGCGCGGTCATGGCCGCTCCGCGCTGGTAAGGCGCCAAGCCACGCGCTCGCCGGCGCGATAGGGCACCACGGTGCCGTCGCCGAAAGGATAGCGCTCCGGCACCACCCAGGGTTCGCGCTCCAGGGCGATGTGCTCCTCGTGGCGCGGCAGCCCATAGAAGTCCGCGCCGAAATGGCTCGCGAAGGCCTCCAACCGGTCGAGACGGCCGCTCTCCTCGAACACCTCCGCGTAGAGCTCGATCGCCGCATGCGCCGTGAACATCCCGGCGCAGCCGCAGGCGCTCTCCTTGGTCGAGCGCTCGTGCGGCGCGCTGTCGGTACCCAGGAAAAAGCGTGGATTGCCGCCGGTTGCGGCCGCCACCAGAGCCGCGCGGTCGCGCTCGCGCTTCAGGATCGGTAGGCAGTAATAATGCGGGCGGATGCCGCCCGCGAAGATCGCGCTGCGATTGTGCAACAGATGTTGCGGGGTGATAGTGGCGGCGACGCCTGCGCGCGCGGCCGCTACGAACTCGGCCGCGCGCGCCGTGGTGATGTGCTCGAACACCACTTTCAGGCGCGTGAAGCGCTCGATGAGCGGGCCGAGGGTCTCGTCGATGAACACGGTCTCGCGGTCGAACACATCGACCTCGGAGCGTACCGTCTCGCCGTGCACCAGCAACGGCATGCCGCGCTCCTCCATGCGCTCGAGCACGGCATAGGTCTTGCGGATATCCGTGACGCCCGCATCCGAATGCGTGGTCGCGCCCGCGGGATAGAGCTTCACGCCATGTACGCAGCCCGCGGCGAGTGCGCGGTCGATCTCATGGGGCGCGGTGCCGTCGGTCAAGTAGAGCGTCATGAGCGGCGTGAACGTGCTCGCCTTCGGCAACGCCGCGAGCACGCGCTTATGGTACGCAGTCGCCGCTGCCGCCGTGGTGATGGGCGGCTGGAGATTTGGCATGACGATGGCGCGGCCGAACCGCTCGGCCGTGAATTTCACGACGGAGGCGAGCGCCGCTCCGTCGCGCAGGTGCAGGTGCCAGTCATCGGGCCGGCGCAGCGTCAGGATGCTCATCGATCAGGCCGGCCAGCCACGACGCAGTAAATCGAGCGTGTAGCGCACGCCGAAGCCCGTGATCTCCGTGCCGATGTGCCCGAGGCCGCCGTGACGCGTCCCGGCCGCGAGGTCGAGGTGCAGCCAGGGGATCGACTTCGGCACGAAGCGGTTCAAGAAGCACGCCGCCAGAATGTGATCCCCCTTCGAGTCGGCCGAGCACTGCAGCACATCGGCGAGAGCGCTCTCGATGTCCGTCTCGAAGTCTTTGTCCATGGGGAATACCCAGACGCGCTCGCCGCTCGATGCGCCCGCCGCCTCGATCACCGCGCGCGCCTCGGGGCGATTGGTGAACGCGCCGCTGTAGCGCTCGGTCAATGCATAGACGCACGCTCCGGTGAGCGTGGCATAGTCGATGATGGCCCCCGGCTTCTCGCGCGCCGCCAGGCACAAGGCGTCGGCGAGCACCATACGGCCCTCCGCGTCGGTGTGAATCACCTGGATCGTCGTGCCATTCTGGGCACGCACCACATCCTGCGGTTTGTAGGCGCGCGAGCCGATGCGGTTTTCCGTGATCGCGAGCCAGCAATCGACCGCAAGCGGGGATTTGAGCGAGTGCAGCGCGTACAGGCTGCCGAGCGCCACGGCGCTGCCCTCCATGTCGGTGTGCATGTCGAGCATGCTCTTGTGAGGCTTCAAGTTGGTGCCGCCGGTGTCGAAGCAAATGCCCTTGCCCACCAGACTCACCTGCGGGGCGCGGCCGCCGCGCGGCCGATAGGACAAGCGTGCGATGCCGGCATCGCGCGCCGCATTGCCTTGCGCAACGGCGAGGAATGCGCCTGCACCGAGGCGCCGCAGCTCACGCTCCCCGTAGAACCGATAGCCGAGTCCCAGATGGCGAGCGAGCTCTTTCACCAAGCGGCGATAGCCCGAGGCGTCCAGAGTATTCGGCGGCAACGCCGTCAGCCAGCGGGCGAGGTTGTTGCCCGCCGCCGTGGCGTTCGTGAAATCCAGATCTGCCAGTCCCGCGCCGGCGGCGATGTCGATGCGCGCAAGGGCAGGGCGCGGCTTCGGCTTGCTCTTGAAGCTCGCCAGGCGAAACGCCGCTGCCTGAAACGCCGCCACTGCCGCGTTCAACGAGGCGCGCGCCGGCTCACGGTCGCATCCCTGCTGCCACAGCACGAGCGAGGTGGGGTCCGATTCCATCACCGCGCGAGCCACCTTGCCGGCGAGTTGCAGCCGCTCGAACGTGCTCGCCTGCACGGGCGGGCAGGCGGCCACGAGCAATGTCTCGGCACGCGCGCCCACGCGCAGCTGACACGAGTCCCCCGCTTTGCGCACTTTGCGCGCGTAGAGCTCGCGCAGCAGCGGGCCATGAGGCACCGCGGCCCAGTCCGCCGCCGAGGGCTTCTGCGGCAGGAACACGACGGCCGCGGAATAGCCTGCGAGCTTCGATGAGGATATCCGCGCCGCGATTTGCCGCACGGGAACGGTCAGAGTACGAAAAGGAATGCGAATGGGCATATTTGTCCAGCCGCCCCCCTTGCTTGACCGTGAAAAACCAAACCCCGAAGATAGCAAAAGCGGCAGTTCGCGCAGGGGCGCTGTAACGTGCCTATCATCTTAACAGGACGCTCGGGCGCGTGCATGAGCACGTGCCAGCCCCAAGGTTTTCCTCCTATGACGCAGCAATCACCCTTCGAAGACATCGATCCCACAGAGACCCAGGAGTGGCTCGAATCGATAGAGTCCGTCATGCGCGCCCAAGGCGCCCAGCGCGCGCATTTCCTGCTCGAGAAATTGGTCGACTTCACCCGCCGCTCCGGCGCCTATCTGCCGTTCAAGCCCAACACCGCCTACCTCAACACCATATCGCGGGCGCAACAGCCCGACTACCCGGGCGATCGGTCGCTCGAGCGGCGCAACGAGGCCTACATGCGCTGGAACGCGCTCGCCATGGTGGTGCAAGCCAATCATGCGAGCTCGGAGTACGGCGGCCACATCGCAAGCTACGCCTCGGCCGCGACGCTCTACGAGGTCGGCTTCAATCACTTCTGGCGCGCGCGCAGTGCCGCGCATCCCGGCGACATGATCTACATGCAGGGCCATTCGAGTCCGGGCATCTATGCTCGCGCCTACCTCGAGGGCCGGCTCGACGAGGCGCAGCTGCAGCGCTTTCGCCAGGAAGTGCGCGGCGGCGGATTGTCCTCGTACCCGCATCCGTGGCTCATGCCCGATTTCTGGCAGTACCCCACGGTGTCCATGGGCCTTGGGCCCATGATGGCCATCTTCCAAGCGCGGTTCTTGCGCTACCTCGAGAACCGCGGCATCGTGCCGGCGTCGGATCGCAAGGTCTGGGCGTTTTTGGGCGACGGCGAGATGGACGAGCCCGAGTCGATGGGCGCGCTCACCATGCCGGTGCGCGAGAAGCTCGATAATCTCGTTTTCGTCATCAATTGCAACTTGCAGCGTCTCGATGGTCCGGTGCGGGGCAACGGCAAAATCATCCAGGAGCTCGAGGCGGCGTTTCTCGGCGCCGGCTGGAACGTCATCAAGGTGCTGTGGGGGTCGCGCTGGGACCCCTTGCTCGAGCGCGACACCCAAGGACTGCTCAAGCGCTTGATGGAAGAGTGCGTCGACGGGGAGTATCAAAACTTCAAATCGAAGGGCGGCGCCTATACCCGCGAGCACTTCTTCGGCAAGTACCCCGAGCTCAAGGAGATGGTCGCCAACATGTCCGACGACGAGATCTGGCGCTTGAATCGCGGCGGCCATGATCCGGTGAAGGTCTATGCGGCCTACGCATCCGCCGTCGCCAACAAGGGCACGCCCACGGTCATCCTCGCGAAGACCGTGAAAGGTTTCGGACTCGGCAAGACGGCCGAGGGACTCAACGTCGCACATCAGCAGAAAAAGCTCGGCGAGGACGATCTCAAGGCCGTGCGCGACCGGTTCAACATCCCGATCTCGGACGAGGAAATCGCCGGGCTGTCGTTTCGCAAGCCCGCGCCCGACAGCGAGGAGATCCTCTATCTGCAGGAGCGCCGCAGCGCGCTCGGCGGCTATTTGCCCGAGCGTAACTCGGCGGCGCCACCGCTGCCCGCGCCCCCGCTCGAGTCTTTCAGCGCGCTCCTCGAGGGCACGCAAGAGCGCGAGATCTCGACCACCATGGCGCTGGTTCGGATCCTCTCGACCCTGGTGCGAGACAAGAACCTCGGTAAGCATGTGGTGCCCATCATTCCCGACGAGGCGCGCACCTTCGGCATGGAGGGCATGTTCCGCCAGGTCGGCATCTATTCCTCGGTGGGCCAGCTCTACACGCCGCAGGATGCCGATCAGCTCATGTTCTATCGCGAGGACCGCCAGGGACAGATCCTGGAGGAGGGCATCAACGAAGCCGGGAGCCTGTGTTCCTGGATCGCCGCCGCCACCGCGTACTCGAACCACGGCGTCAGCATGATTCCGTTCTACATCTACTACTCGATGTTCGGCTTTCAGCGCGTCGGCGATTTCATGTGGGCGGCCGGCGACAGCCAGGCGCGCGGCTTTCTGATCGGCGGCACCGCCGGACGCACCACCCTCGCGGGCGAGGGGCTGCAGCATCAGGACGGGCACAGTCAGCTGGTGATGACCGCGATTCCGAATTGCGTCGCGTACGATCCGACCTATGCGTACGAACTGGCCGTGATCATCCAGGACGGACTGCGCCGCATGTATCAGGAGCAGGAGAGCGTCTTCTACTACATCACCTGCATGAACGAGAATTACGCACATCCGGCCATGCCGTCCGGCGTGGAGCATGGCATCCTGCGCGGCATGTACCCGCTGAAGTCCGGCGGCAAGGGCAAGGTGCGGGTCACGCTGTTCGGCTCGGGCACGATCCTGCGCGAAGTGCTCGCGGCCGCGGAGCTCCTCGAAAAGGATTACGGCGTGCCGGCCGATGTGTTCTCGGTCACGAGTTTCTCGGAGCTGCGGCGCAACGCACTCGACGCCGAGCGCTGGAATCTTTTGCATCCGACGGAAGCTGCGCGCGTGCCGTACGTGCGCGAGGTGCTCGAGCGCAGTACCGGCCCCTTCATCGCCGCCACCGATTACATGAAGACCGTGCCCGATCAGATCCGTCAGTGGGTGCCCGGGCGCTACGCGGTACTCGGCACCGATGGCTTCGGGCGCAGCGATTCGCGTGCGGAGCTGCGGCGCTTCTTCGAAGTCAATCGCCATTACATCGTGATCGCCGCGCTCAAGTGCCTCGCCGACGACGGCAAGATCGACGTACGCACGATACCGACGGCCATGCAGGCCTTCGGCATCGATCCCGAGAAACCCAATCCGCTGACGGTCTGAATCATGGCAAGTACGACGCAAGTGCTGGTACCCGATATCGGCGGCTTCAAGGACGTGGACGTGATCGATGTGCTGGTGAAGGCCGGCCAGGAGATAGACAAAGAGACCCCGATGATCACGATCGAGACCGAGAAAGCGGCGATGGACGTGCCGGCCCCGGCCGCGGGCCGCATCGCCGAGCTCAAGGTCAAGAAGGGCGACAAAGTATCCGAGGGAAGCTTGATTCTTTTGCTCGAGAGCACGGCGGAGGGCGCGGCCGCACCGGACGAGCCGGCGACTCCGCAGGACGCGGCGGTCCCCGGCGGCGCCCCCGCGAAGACCGAAGCCGCGGCCCCCGCGCTCGCGAAGCGCTCTGCCTCCGCGGAGACCTCCGCAGAAAAAGCCTCCGCCGACAAGGCCTCGAACGAGACCGCAACGGATTCGACTCGGCCGCAGGCCGTCGCAGCGCCGCCGCGGCCAGCCGGCGCCATGCCGGCCAGCGCAGCGCCATCACCACCGCGCGCCGCGGCGTCGATTGACGAGAAGGCGTTCTCCACCGCCTACGCGAGTCCCTCGGTGCGGAAGTTCGCCCGCGAGCTCGGTGCCGATCTCGGCCAGGTCAAAGGCACGGGACCGAAGGGGCGCATTACACACGAGGACGTCAAGGCGTACGTGAAGAGGCTGCTCAGCGCCCCCCCGCCGGCCGCCGTGGGCGGGCTGCCGAAGGTGCCCGAGGTCGACTTCGCGCTGTTCGGAGCGGTGGAGAGCCAGCCGCTCTCCCGCATTCAGATCATCTCCGGCGCGCGCCTGCAGGCGAGCTGGGTGAACTTGCCCCATGTCACGCAGCACGAGGATGCGGACATCACCGATATGGACATCGCGCGCGTCGCGCTCAAGCCCAAGGCTACGCAGGAAGGCGTGCGCTTGACGCCGCTCGCGTTCATCATCCGGGCCTGCATCGTCGCGCTCAAGGAATTTCCACGCTTCAACTCATCGCTGGATGCGTCGGGCAAAAATCTCGTCCTCAAGAAATACTTCCACATCGGGTTCGCGGCCGACACCCCGAACGGTCTGCTCGTGCCGGTGATTCGCGACGCCGACCGCTTGAATTTATTCGACCTGGCGCGCGCGCTCGCGACGCTCTCGGACAAGGCGCGCGCCGGCAAGCTGTCGGCGGCCGAGATGCAGGGAGGCTCGTTCACGGTCTCGAGTCTGGGCGGTATCGGCGGCACGGCGTTCACCCCCATCATCAACGCGCCCGAGGTCGCCATTCTGGGGGTGTCGCGCTCGGTGCATAAGCCGGTCTTCGAGAGCGGAGCGTTCGTCCCGCGCCTGATGCTGCCGCTGTCGCTCTCCTACGATCATCGCGTGATCGACGGGGCGCAGGCAGCTCGATTCGTCGTGTTCTTGGGGCAGACGCTCGGCGACGTGAAGGCGCTGCTGTGAGCGAGATCGAAGTTCGCGTTCCCGACTTGGGCGACACCAAAGCCGCCACCGTGGTGGATGTGCTCGTCTCCGTCGGGGCGCAGATCCGCGTGGACGATCCGCTCATCACGCTCGAAAGCGAGAAGGCGTCCATGGACATCCCGTCGTCCGCCGCCGGCACGATCGCGTCGATTGCGGTCAAGAAAGGCCAGGAGGTGTCTTCCGGCACGGTCATCGCGACCCTGACGACGGCGAAGAGCGAGGCGGCGCCGGACGAGAAGGCGGCGCCGGACGAGAAGGCGGCGCCGGAGGAGAAGGCGGCGCCGGAGGAGAAGGCGGCGCCGGCAGTGCCTGCGACCGGGAAGGGGTCGCCTGCAGCGCCCGCTGCGAAGCCCGCGCAAGCTGGGACCGTCGCGACGGCCGCTCCCGCGGGCGCGCTCGATCTTGTGGTCATCGGGTCAGGTCCCGGCGGCTATACGGCGGCCTTCCGCGCCGCCGATCTGGGCCTCAAGGTCACCCTCATCGAACGCTGGCCGATGCTCGGCGGGGTGTGCCTCAACGTGGGCTGCATCCCGTCGAAGGCGCTTTTGCACGCGGCGAAAGTGATCGAGGATGCGGCCGACATGTCCTCCGCCGGCATCGTGTTTGCACCGCCGGCGGTCGATCACGAGAAGCTGCGTGCCTGGAAGAACCGGGTCGTCACCAAGCTCACCAATGGGCTCGCGGTGCTCGCCAAGCAGCGCAAGGTCGACGTCTTGCGCGGCGAGGCCAAGTTCGTCGGCGCGCATACGCTCGAGCTGCAATCCGCGGACGGCGTCCGTCGGGTCGATTTCAAGCAATGCATCATCGCCGCGGGCTCCGAGGCGGCGCGATTGCCTGGATTTCCGGATGATCCGCGCATCATCGATTCCACCGGCGCGCTCGAGCTGCCGGAGGACTGCAAGCGCCTGCTGGTCATCGGCGGCGGGATCATCGGGCTGGAGATGGCGTGCGTCTACGACGCGCTCGGCGTGACGGTGACCGTCGTCGAGCTCGCCGACGGATTGATGCCCGGCACCGACCGCGACCTGGTGCGGCCGCTGCAGAAGCGCATCGAGAAGCGCTACGCGCGCATTATGGTCAATTCGCGGGTTGCCAAGCTCGAGGCGCATACGGACGGATTGCGGGCGACATTCGCGGGTCCGGATGTGCCTGCACCGCAGGACTTCGATAGGGTCCTCGTCGCCGTGGGGCGCAGCGCGAATGGCAACGCGATCAACGCGGCGGCAGCAGGCGTCGCCGTCGACAAGCGCGGCATCATCACCGTCGACAAGCAGATGCGCACGAACGTGCCGCATATCTATGCCATTGGCGACATCGTCGGGGCCCCGATGCTCGCTCACAAGGCCACGCACGAGGCCAAGGTGGCTGCGGAAGTGGCCGCGGGGCAAAAATCCTCGTTCGATGCGCGCTGCATCCCCTCCGTCGCCTACACGGACCCGGAGATTGCCTGGGTGGGTATCACGGAAACCGAGGCGAAGGCGCGCGGTATCGAATTCACCAAGGGGCTGTTTCCCTGGGCCGCGAGCGGCAGATCGCTCGCCATCAATCGCGACGAGGGCTTCACCAAGCTGTTATTCGACAAGGAGACCCACCGCATCATCGGCGGCGGTATCGTCGGCACGAACGCGGGCGAGCTGATGGCCGAGATCGGGCTTGCCATCGAGATGGGCGCGGACGCTGCGGACATCGCCCTCACCATCCACGCTCATCCGACGCTCACGGAGACGGTGGCCTTCGCGGCGGAGGCCGTCGAGGGAACGCTCACGGATCTTTATATTCCGAAGCGCTGACGCCCGCGCTCAAGGCGCGCCGATACAGCCCTTGATGTAAGCGGTCTTCTGCGCACCCACCAACTTTTTGGCTCGAGCCTGGGTGATGCAGGCCGTCCGCCTGGCATGGCGCGCGGCGGCTTCGTTATCGGCGCTCGAGGTGTTCCCGGCGGGCACGGCGGCCGGAGCGGGCGCGCGGGCCGTGGCGGGGGGAGCCGGGGTCGTTGGCGCGGTCGCTGCCCGCGAGCGCCCGCCGGCGAGTGCCGAGAGAGCGATCAAGAGGGCAACGGCCGGCAGGGAGCGCATGGGCGAACCTCGGGTGGATTCGATCGAGGATAACCGTCGCCCGCGGATGCGCCGATGACGCAACCATGAAACTTCCTTAACCTTGCGCCTCGATCAGGGCGTGACGCGCGCGCGTGCGCGCTCGAGGTAGCGGCGCTCATCGGGCGGCTGAGCGCCGCGCTGCGCCTCCCATAGGGTTTCGGCGAGGGCCTCCATGAGCACGTGCTCCGCATCGTGCTCGCCGAGCCGCACGGCGAGCGCTTGCTGGATATCGCGCACCCCCGGCGGCCGATCGATCGAGAGCTGTTCGCGAACCGCGAGATGCAGCCCCATATGTAAAAACGGATTCTCCGCACCTCCCCCGGCGGGGGACTCGAACGCCTGCGCGGCCGCTGCATCGCTCACCAGGGATTGGTACTCGGGATGGCGCGCAATGACGTCCGCGATGAGCGATTCGAGCGGCGTTACGGGGATGCGCGCGAGGTGCTTGCGCCATGCTTCGGCGTAACTCGAGCGCAATTGCTCGCGCGTATAGCCGCCGAAGGCCTGCGAGCTCAAGGTGCCGATTCCTTGGTTTTATGCCGATACTCGCAGAGGTCGACGATGATGCAATGAGGACAGGCGGGCTTGCGGGCGGTGCAGACGTAGCGGCCGTGCAAGATGAGCCAATGATGGGCGTTCTTCAGAAACTCGGGCGGCACGAATTTCAGGAGCTTGTCCTCGACGGCGCGCACGGTCTTGCCGGGCGCAAGGCCGGTACGGTTGGCCACGCGGAAGATATGCGTATCGACCGCCATGGTGGGCTCGCCGAACGCGGTGTTCAGGACGACATTGGCGGTCTTGCGCCCGACGCCGGGAAGCGCCTCGAGCGCCTCGCGCGAGCGAGGCACCTCGCCGCCGTGCTGTTCGACCAAGGCTTGCGCGGTCGCGATGATATTTTTGGCCTTGCCGTTGTACAGACCGATCGTCTGGATGTACGGCGTGATGCCGGCCACCCCGAGCGCCGCGATCGCAGCCGGTGTGTTGGCGGCTGGAAAGAGCCGCGCCGTAGCCTTATTGACGCCCTTGTCGGTCGACTGGGCCGAAAGTATCACCGCCACCAGCAGCTCGAACGGCGTGCGGTACTTGAGCTCCGTGCGCGGCGTCGGGTTCGCCTCGCGAAATCGCTCGAAGATGGCGCGCCGCTTGGCCGGATTCATGGCGATGGCGCGGGCACGCGCGGCGCGGCGGCCTTGATCGCTTCCAGCTGCTCGCGGCGCTCGCGGGCGCGACGGTCGCGCCGCTGCTCGTGGGCCTCGAAGCGCTGGCGGTTCAGGTCCGCCTGATCGGGGGCCGGCGCGGGCCCCAGGCGCATCTCGATGCAGTCGACGGGACAGGGCGCCAGGCACAGCTCGCAACCCGTGCAGCGCTCGACGATGACGGTGTGCAGATACTTCGACGCGCCGACAATGGCATCGACGGGGCAGGGCGGCAAGCAGCGTGCGCACCCGATGCAGCGCTCCTCGTCGATCCAGGCCACGCGCGGCGGCGACTCGACCCCGTTCGCCGGATTCAGCGGCAGATATTCGCGGTCGAGCAGGCGCGCGAGCGCCTCGATCGTGGCACGGCCTCCGGGAGGACATTGATTGATCTGCGCCTCGCCGGCCGCGATGGCGGCGGCATAGGGTCGGCAGCCGGCGTAGCCGCAGCGCGCGCACTGCGTCTGCGGGAGCATGGCATCGATGCGCTCTGCTGCTACGCTCACGGCGCTCACTTCACCCGCATGCCGGGCGCGGCGCCGGTATCGGGAGACAACACGAAGATGTCCGCGCCTCCCGGACCGGCGGCGAGCATCATGCCCTCCGAGGTGCCGAAGCGCATCTTGCGCGGCTCGAGATTCGCGACCACGACGATGAGCCGGCCGACGAGCGCTGCCGGATCGTAGGCGGATCGAATACCCGCAAAGATTTGCCGCTCGCCGAGCTCGCCCACATCGAGGTGCAATTTCAGAAGCTTGTCGGCGCCGGTGATCAGCTGCGCATCGAGCACTTTTGCGACACGCAGATCGATGCGCAGGAAGTCATCGATGGAGATGCGCGCGGCGGGCGCAGCGACGGAAGCGGCGGCGGTAGCGGCGGCGGCTGCGGCGCTCGACGCGGCCGGCGTCGACTTGGGCGTTGCGGTTTCCATTCCCGCGTCGAACAGCGCATCGAGTTGCTTGGGGTCGGCGCGGGTCATGAGATGGGAGTAGGGGTTGATGTGGTGGCCGGCCGGGAAGAATGCGTTTTGCCCCCATTTCATCTGCTCTTTGGAGAGGTTCAAGAACTCGCGCACTTTCACCGCGGTTTCCGGCAGGACAGGACTCAGGAGAATCGACGTGTACCAGAACATGGCGAGAGCCGTCGAGCAGACCTCATGCAGCCTCGAGTCGCTCCCCGCAGCCTTCGCGAGCTCCCAGGGCTTGTGCTCGTCGATGTATTGATTGATCTGATCGAGCAGATTGGAGATTTCGCGCAAGGCCTTTCCGTACTCTCGATTCTCATAGAGCCGCCCGATGGGCGCCCAGCATTGCTCGCGGCTCTGGAGCTTTCTCAGAAGACCTTCTGCGGCGCCGTGCGGGTGCGAGACCTTGCCGGCAAAGCGCTTGGAAATGAATCCCGCACATCGGCTCGCGATATTGACGTACTTGCCGATGAGATCGCTGTTCACCCGGGCCACGAAGTCGTCGGGATTGAAGTCGATGTCCTCCACGTCCCCGTTCAGCTTGGCCGCGATGTAATAGCGCAGCCACTCGGCATTCATTCCGAGCTCGAGGTAGCGCAACGGGCTGATGCCGGTGCCTCGGGACTTCGACATCTTCTCGCCGGATACGGTGATGAATCCGTGTACATAGACGTGGGTCGGTGTTTTGTAGGGAGGCCCTGCGAACTTGAGCATCGCGGGCCAGAAAAGAGTGTGGAAGTAGATGATGTCCTTGCCGATGAAATGGATCTGCTCGGTATCCGGGGCGGCAAGGAATTGCTCGAACGTGCGCGGCTCACCGTGCGCGCGCGCCTTGCCGCTATCGAAGTAGTTCTTGAGCGAGGCGAGATAGCCGATCGGGGCATCCAGCCAAACGTAGAAGTATTTTCCCGGCGCATCCGGGATCGGGATTCCGAAGTAAGGTGCGTCGCGCGAGATGTCCCAGTCTCCGAGGGCTTCGTCGCCCTTGCCGGTCAGCCACTCGCGAGCCTTGTTCACGACCTGTGACTGCAAACGCTCGGGCGTCTCGAGCCACGCCTTCAGGAATTCGACGCACCTCGGATCGGAGAGCTCGAAGAAGAAATGGTCGGATGTTTGCAGCACGGGCTTCGCGCCCGAAAGGGTCGAGTAAGGATTGATCAGGTCGGTGGGCGAATTGACGATGCTGCAAACCTCGCAGGCATCGGCGTATTGATCCTTCGTATGGCAGTTGGGACATTCGCCTTTGATGTAGCGGTCGGCCAGGAACATGCCCTTGACGGGGTCATAGAACTGCTCAACCGGCTTGACGTAGATGAGATCGGCTTTCTTCAGTCTTTGATAGATATCCTGCGAAAGCTCAATGTTCTCCGGTGAATCGGTCGAATACCAGTGATCGAAGCCGATGTGAAAGCCCTCGAGGTATCTGGGGCGGTCGGCCGCGATGCGCGCAACGAGTGCCTGCGGACTGATTCCCTCCTCTTCCGCCTTGAGCATGATCGGCGCTCCGTGCGCGTCGTCTGCGCCGACGAAAAGCACCTCGTTACCCTGCATGCGCTGGTAGCGCACCCAGATGTCGGCCTGGATGTACTCCATGATGTGCCCGATGTGGAACGGGCCATTGGCGTAGGGCAGAGCGGTCGTGACGAAGAGTTTGCGGGCCATCGCGCGAGTTTACAGGCCTCGCGCTGGTGATTCACGCGGGAATCGTGCGCCGGTATCGGCGCCGGCGCTCAGCTCGCCTCGCGAAACTGCTCGAATCGGCCCTTGTTGATCGCCTTCTTGTAGGCCTCTGCGCCGCTGATGAGGCGTTGATCGAGGAGCGTCTGAATGGCCGCATCCATGAGGCGCATGCCGGAAGCGCTGCCCGTCTGCATGCCGTTCTCCAGCTGATCCATCTTGCCCTGGCGAATGAGGTTGGCGATGGCCGGTGTGTTGATGAGGATCTCGAGCGCCGCGACGCGGCCCTTCTTGTCGGCTTTTGGAATGAGCTGCTGCGACACCACGCCGCGAAGGCTGGTGGACAGCATGGTACGCACGTGGGGCTGCTTGTCGGCCGGAAATGCATTCACGAGGCGGTCCACCGTCGCTGCGGCCCCGTTGGTGTGCAGGGTGCCCATGACCAGAATTCCCGTCTCCGCGGCGGTGACCGCGATGCTCATGGTCTCGAGGTCGCGCAACTCGCCGACCAGGATCACATCCGGATCTTCGCGCAGCGCCGACAGCAAAGCACTCGAGAACGACGCCGCGTGGACGCCGATCTCTCGCTGACTGATGAGGCAGTTCTTGCGCGTGTGCACGAATTCGATCGGATCCTCGATGGTGAGGATGTGGCCCTTCTCGCGCGTGTTGATGTCGTCGATCATTGCCGCGAGGGTCGTGGACTTGCCCGAGCCCGTTTTGCCGGTAACGAGTATCAGTCCGCTGTTGACCTTGCAGAGATTACGCACCGCCTCGGGGAGCTTGAGCTCGTCCGCCGTACGCGCCTTGGAGGGAATGACGCGAAACACCGCGCCCATGCCGTTCAATTGCCGCATGACATTGACCCGGAAACGCGCGATCCCCGGCATGCTGTAGGCGAAGTCGGTGCCGTCCTTCGCCTCGAAGCGCTCGAGCGCGAGCTTGGGCATGATCTCGTAGAGCGTCGTCTTCACCTTCTCGGGATTGAGCGGTTCGTTGGCGAGCGATTTGAGCTCGCCGTACTGGCGTACCCGGGGCAGATCCCCGGCGAGGAAATGCAGATCCGACCCGTCGCGCTCCAGTACCTGATTGAGATAGACGTCGATGGCGGCCATGGGAGCTTCAGGTGCCGGTGGGCTCTACGGGAATGGCGGAGCTGATGTCGGTCACATACCGCTGAAATTGCCGCTTGTCCAAGGCGTAGGCGTAGGCTTGCTCGGGATCGACTTCCTTCGCCTGGATGGCCGCGAGCAGCGCCTGATCCATCAGCTGCATTCCGTACTCCTTGCCCATCTGCAACTGGCTCGGGATCTGGTGACCCTGATCGGTCATGATCAGCTTGCCGATGGCCTTGGTGACGACCATGACCTCGCAGACCGCCCGGCGCCCGCGCTGATCGGGCGTCTTCACGAGCACCTGCGTGATGACCGCGAGGAGGCTCGAGGCGAGAAAGCTCTTGGTCTGTTCGCGCTCCTCGGTGGGCAGGGCATCGACGATGCGATCGATGGTCTTGGTCGCGCTCGTGGTGTGCAGCGTGCCGAGCACCAGATGTCCGGTCTCGGCGGCGGTCATCGCCATCGAGATGGTTTCCGCATCGCGCATTTCGCCGACCAGGATGACGTCGGGATCCTCGCGCATCGCGGCGCGGACGCCTTCGGCGAAGGTCGGCAGGTGCGTGCCGAGCTCGCGCTGAATCACCTGGGCCGTTTTGCTGCGATGGACGAACTCGATCGGATCCTCGAGGCTGATGATGTTCAGCGGGCGGGTCGAATTGAGGTAATCGATCATCGAGGCGAGAGTCGTGGTCTTGCCGGTGCCGGTCGAGCCGGTGACCAGGATCATGCCCTGGTGATAATCGCAGAGCTTGCGCACGATCGGCGGGAGCCCCAGCTGATCGATGCTCGGCATATTGGTTGGAATCGAGCGAAACGCAGCGCCGATGCCGGTTTCCTTGCGGAACACGTTGACGCGGAAGCGTCCGCCCTCCGCCGACACGTAGGAGAAGTCGATGTCGTTGCCGTCGCGGAGCACCTTGATCTGGGAGGGAGTCAAAACCTCCATGATATAGCCCTCGAGCTCGGCCTCGCCCAGATCGCGGAACTTGATGGGAACGAGATCGCCGAACATGCGCAGCATCGGTGGCACGCCCACGGCCAAGTGCAGATCCGAGCAGCCCTGCGCCACACCCAGCTTGAGGAACGCGTCGATTCTTGCCATAACGCGGCAGACTACCTGTAAGCAATTGGATTTTCGAGTAATTAGCCCTACAAACCGCCGCCAGAAGCGATATTCGTGAGCTACGTCTAAGCGCACCTGACCGCCAGGCGGTTAGCGGGTCTTACAGGAACTTCTCCAGGGAGAGCCGTAACTCGTCCATGGACTGGGCGCGTTTGGCCTTATCGAGCGACATGCACTTCAGCACGAGGTTATTGAGCTCCAGGGGAAGGGTCTTGTTGATCTCGATGGGCGGACGGGCCTTGCCCTGCACATGCTGGTACATCACGGACATGTGATCGCCGCGCGAATAGGGCGGTACGCCGGTGAACAGCTCGTACATTATGACGCCCAGGCTGTAGATATCGGCGCGCTCGTCCACTTTCTTGCCGAGGATTTGCTCGGGGGCCATGTATTTCGGCGACCCGATGACATAGCCCGTCTTGGTGAGCTGGGTATCGGCCTGGGTATGGGCGGCGGCCACACCGAAGTCCACGATCTTCAGCAGGCTCTGGTCGTCGATGAGTATGTTGGCAGGCTTCAAGTCGCGGTGCACGATGCCGACCTGGTGCGCGACCGCCATGCCGGTCGCGATGTCGATGCCGAACTTGACCGCGCGTTTGAGCTCGACCGGCTTCTCGTTGATGATCTCGCCTCCGAGAGTGTGGGAGGGAAAGTATTCCATCGAGATGGCGTAGTTGCCGCGGATGTACAGGAAGTCGTAGATGCGGATGACGTTCTTGTGCGTGATCTTGCGGCTGTAGCGCAATTCGTGCACGAAGCGCTTCATCATCTCCTCGTCCGAGGAGACGTTGGCGTTCAAGAACTTGAGAATGAGGCGCTCCTCGACGACGGTGTCCTCCATGAGAAGCACCGTGCCGAACGCGCCCTTGCCGATTTTCTCGATGAACTTGTAGCGGCCCTCGATGATGTCTCCGGTCTTCAGCGTTGTAATGTCGAGTTTGGCGTTCGCCGCCTGGGCCGCTTCGGTGTCGCGGATGACCGCCGCGAGCTCCTGGTTGTCGACCAGCAGCGTCTTTGCCGGCTCTTGCATCTGCACGGCGCGCTGATTGGCCGCAATCTGCTGGGTCGAGAAACGGTTGTCGATCTCCGTCATGGCGCGTGCGACGGCCTGGGTGACGGTGCCGTCCCCGCTCGAGGCGAGCGACTGCAGCCGCATGCGAATGGTGTCCGCACGCCGTTCATCGACGAGCTTCGCGACCGCCGCGATGGCTTCGAGCTTCACCTCGTTCTCGGAGCGCTGCAGCATCGGGATCAAGTGATCGAGGCTCTTCTGGTCGCCGACCTTGGCGATGGCCCGCACCACCGTGGGCAGTGATTTGGGCTCGCCCTGCAGCATCTCGATGAACCGGGGCAGCGCCTTCGTGCTGCCGATCTCCGCGAGCGCGTCCACCGCACGCTCGCTCACCCACCAGTCGCGGTCCTTGGTAGCCTCGATCAGCTGCGCGACCGCGCGCTCGTCCTTGGTCTGATTCAGTATCTCGATCGCCGCGCGGCGGATGTCTTGATTCTCGTCCTTGATGAGGGTGAGAACGGCGTCCACGACCTTGGGGCCGCCGATCTTCCCGAGCGCATCGGCCGCCCGGGTACGGACCCACCAGTCGCTGTCGGCGATCACTTCGAGCAGGTACTTGACGTCCTTGGCACTGCCGATGACGTTCAGAACCTCGACGGCGGCGCGCCGCGCGTACTCATTCTCGTCCTTGAGCACCTCAACCAGGAACTTGACCGTGTCGGGATGATTGGCCTTGATCACCACGTCCACGGCCTTGTTCTGCACCTCGATCTCGGCGTCGCGCAGCATCCCGGTGATGAGCGGCATATCGAACGGTCCATCCATGCGCGCGAGGGCGGACAACGCGGCGGAGCGCACCAGCTTGTTGTTGTCCTTGAGCTGCCTCTGCACCGCCTGCTGAACGGCCGGGGTGTTGAAGCGTCCAAGGACTTGGATGATGTGCAGGCGCGCGACGGGGTCCTTGCCCTCGATGCGTGCCACCAAGTCGTCGATGGAGGACTCGTCTGCGATCTCGCCGACGATCTTGAACAGGGCCGCGCGCTCGGTGGGCTCCTGGGCGTAGGCGGCGTTCAAGAGCTCCCGCACCGAGAAGCGGGATTTCTGCGCGGTGATGACGTCGAGAATCGCCGGTTTCGGCATGCCTTCCTTGCTCAACGCATCGAGGAGGGCCGTCGCCGGATAGCGCTGGCTCGAGGACAACGCCCAGGCGATGCCCGAGGTCGCCCGCCCGTTTGCCTCAGCCATGGCCCGCAGGACCTGGGGCAGCGTCCGGCCGTCGATCAACTTGGCGAGGATCTCGACATAGGCAATAGTCTCGCGCTTTTCCGCGTTGCTCAGCGCATCGATGATAGGGTCGATGGCGCTCGGCCCGAGCCCGAGCAGCTTCTGGAAGGCCTTCTGGGCCTGGGGTGAAGTCGTATTTCCGCTCGACTTGATCTCGGCGATGAGCCGATCGGCACGGTAGTTGGCGAACACTGACATTCGGCCCTATTTACGCTTCCTCGATATGCCTATTCTCACCGTATCCACGGCGCCGGCCGGGGTTTGATTCTCATTTCCCGAATTATGCCATACCGCACGGTCGAGTCCGCCTGCGTTAGAATCACGCTCATGACTCCCTCCGACGACACGGCGCCCCTCCGGGAACGGCTGGGCGCGTATACAGATCCCTATCTCGGCCAGACCCTAGCCGAGGCTAAGGCCATTTCCGCGCTGACTTTGCAACGCAACGCGGCCCAGATCACGCTCAAACTCGGTTTCCCGTGCGCCGATTATGCCGCCGAGCTCAAGCCCGCGCTGGAAGCGCACTTGGCTCCGCTGCTCAACGGGGCGCGCATCGAGCTCGTGCTCGAGGCGCAGATCACGGCACATGCCGTGCAGCGCACCTTAAAGCCCCTGGACCGCGTAAAGAACGTGATCGCCGTGGCGTCCGGCAAGGGTGGGGTGGGCAAGTCGACCGTCGCCGCCAACCTTGCGCTCGCCTGGGCGGCGCAGGGGGCTCGGGTCGGGCTTCTGGATGCGGATATCTACGGACCCAGCCAGCCGCTCATGATGGGCTTGGCCGGACAAAAGCCCGAGAGCCCGGATGGCAAGCACATCAATCCGATGCGCGCGTACGGCATCGAGGTGATGTCCATCGGGTTCATGATCGACGCCGAGCAACCCATGGCCTGGCGCGGGCCCATGGTGACGCAGGCGTTGACCCAGCTGCTCGGCGAAACGAACTGGGGGGCGCTCGATTATCTGGTGGTGGACATGCCGCCGGGCACGGGCGACATTCAGTTGACGCTCGCCCAGCGCGTGCCGGTGAGCGGCGCGGTGATCGTCACCACGCCCCAGGACATCGCGCTCCTGGACGCGCGCAAGGGACTCAAGATGTTCGAGAAGGTGGAGGTACGGGTGCTCGGCGTGGTCGAGAACATGAGCGTGCACATATGCAGCCATTGCGGCCATGCCGAGCACATCTTCGGCAGCGGCGGCGGGACGCGCATGGCGGCGCAGTACGGGGTGCAGTTCCTCGGCGAGCTGCCGCTCGACATCCGCATTCGCGAGGAGGCGGATGGCGGCCGCCCCACCGTGGTCGCCGATCCGCAGAGCGCGCGCGCACAGGCCTATTTCAAAATGGCCCGCCGCGCCGCCGCGCGACTGTCGACGTTGAACAAGGATTACAGCTCGGTGTTCCCCAAAATTACGGTCGAAGCGACGTGAGTATCAAGGCCGACCGCTGGATCCGGCGCATGGCCGCCGAGCACGGCATGATCGATCCGTTCTCCCCGGCGCAGGTGCGCGTGGCCGACGGCCACAAGATCATCTCCTACGGCACTTCCAGCTACGGCTACGACGTGCGCTGCGCGGACGAATTCAAGATCTTCACCAACATCAACTCCACCATCGTCGATCCGAAGAGCTTCGACGAGAAGTCGTTCGTCGATTTCAAAGGCCCGGTGTGCATCATTCCGCCGAATTCGTTTGCTCTTGCGAGCACGGTGGAGTACTTCAGGATTCCACGCTCGGTTTTGACGGTTTGTTTGGGAAAATGTGCCACGGGGGATACTCGCGTGGTCGACGCCGATTCCGGCGCCTACCTGCCGATCACCCAGATGCGCTGGGGCAAACGCACCTTGGCCTGGGACGGCTGGCGTCTGAAGCCGGCGAAGGTGTCGGACTTCATTCCGCAGGGCAAGCGCGAGATCTTCGAGTTGCGCACCCGAACGGGGTTGCGCATTCGAGCGACTTCGAATCACCCGTTTCGAATGCTCGATCGGTGGATGCCCCTGAGCGATTTGCGGGCCGGCGATCGTATTGCGGTGGCCCGGGAAATTCCCGTATTCGGTAAGACGTCCATCCCTGAGTGGGAGGCGACTCTGCTTGGCTTGATGATCTCGGAAGGGCAGTCCGATACGCCCGGTCACAGCCCGACCTATACGACGGCGGATCCGGCCATGGTCGCTCTGCTCGAATCCACGATGGCAGCATCGGGGCTGGCAGAAATCGCTCGCGCCCATGATTGGCTGCGAAATTTCGGGCTGGATGTCGGGGCCGCCGACCAGTTCGTGCCGCAGATCATTTTCACGGCGCCCGAGCTCTCGGTTCGCCTATTTCTTCAGGCACTCTTTAGCGGCGGCGGCGGCGGCATGCATCGTTCCGAGGGGAACGTCTTCCTCGAGTACCACTCGAGCTCACGGCGCCTCATCGAGGACGTGCACCACCTTCTGCTGCGGTTCGGAGTTTTCTCGCTGATCCGCGAACAGACGACGGCGAGCGGCACTCAGGCGTGCAAGATACAGATCACCGACAAGGATCAGATCTTGCGTTTTACGGAGAAAATAGGCTTTTCGCCCGGGTCCATGACGGAGCGAATGCTGGAGAAAGCGGTGGCTGCTTGGACGGTCGGCGTCAGCGCGGCACGGTCTGGCGGACTGAGCTCGACCGGGCTCGACATTCTTACCCAGCCTGATCAGTCCATGCCGATGTCCACGGCGGCGCAGGTTGCCCTTATGACCGGCGACTCGCATGTTGGTCCGCTCGTCGATGGACCTGTATGGGATGAGGTCGAGCGGATCGAACCCGCAGGGTTCGAAGAAGTCTTCGACATCACCGTGCCGACGCTGCACAACTTCGTCGCGAACGATTTCATCGTCCACAATTCGACGTACGCACGCTGCTTTAGCGGCGACACCCGCGTTGCGCTGGTCGACGGAACGGCGCCGACGCTCGAGGAAATGGCGACGCGGCACGCCTCAGAGGGGCCCTTCTGGGGGTACAGCATCGGGCCTAACGGGCGTCTGATCGTGACCTATCTGGACGCGCCGCGATTCATCGGCAGAGACTCCCTGCTCGAGATCGAATTGGACAACGGCGAGCGCATCCGCGCGACACCCGATCATCTATTCATGAGGCGCGACGGGCGCATGGCCGCCGCAAGTGAACTCAGGCCTCGCGACGCGCTGATGCCCCTCTATCGGGATTTGGCTCGCGGCTATGAAACGGTGTACCAACCGATCGATGGGCATCTTTGCCCGACGCATCGCTTGGCGGATGAATGGAATCTGCGGCACGAGATTTACGCGGATGCGCCGGGCACGCATCGGCACGACGACCAGCGACAGTTCGGAGGCACCCCCGCGTACCGCAACCACAAAGTGGTCGCCGTTCGAGAAATCCCCGGCGACCACGACGTGTATTGTCTGACCGTGCCCGAGGCCGGAAACTTCGCCCTGGAGTCTGGCGTGTTCGTAAAAAACTGCGGGATCATAGTGAACGTAACGCCTTTAGAACCCGAGTGGGAAGGCCACGTCACCCTCGAGTTCTCCAACACCACGCCGCTCCCCGCCAAGATCTACGCGAACGAAGGCGTCGCGCAGATGCTGTTCTTCGAATCGGACGAGATCTGCGAAACCTCTTACCGCGATCGCGGCGGAAAATACCAGGGGCAGCGCGGCGTCACCCTGCCGAAGGCCTGAGGCGCTGCTCGCCGCACGCCGGCGCACCACGAGCGCCGCATTCGCGCGCGCTGCGTCGCGCGCCGCGTCACGGAGGCGCGGTCAGACGCTCTCCCTCGTGGGTCAGGCTCCTGATGCGCATCGCGAACTCGAGCTTGCCGCTGCTCGTGCGCTCGGCCTGAACGGGAACCCAACCGAGCGTGGGCGCGAACCACATGCGCAAGACGCGCCGGTCGTTGGCGGTGTGGCGGCTCGCGACGATCACGGTATCGTACGTGCCGATCGCGGTCTTGAGCTTCTCAGTGCCCTCGCGGGTGTACAGAAACCCCTTGATCTGGTCCTTGTCGATGACATGGAACGTGGGAGGCAAGTTGTCATTCTTGAGATCGAGCATGACCTGGATCTGAATGGAATTGAGATCCTGCGTGTCAGGCTCGAGGCTGAGATCGATCGGCTTGCCTTCGGAGGTGCCGGTCGCATGACCTGCGTCCCAGTCGAAGTCGAAGTTGACCGAGGCGGACCCTTGGCGGCCCCGATACCGATCAGGCTGGACGTGATCGCCCACGATGGCGAACCAGCTCTCCTGGACGAGGTCGTCGGAGTACACCAGACGGAAAATTCCCCGCGCGCTGGTGGTCCATTTGTAGACGTAGTGACCGGGTTGCGTGTCGCGCCTGAGCTCGAGATCGCTCACGCCCACTGAGATATCCTTCCATTCCGCGACGTAATGCGACGAGAACGGCTCGATATCCGACTCGGCCGCATGCTCGCCATGCGGGCGCTGCGCCTGCCCCGCCGCGGCGAGCGCGGGACCTGCGAGCACCGCCGCGATACAACCCGTGCCCATGGCTAGTATTCGCATCTAACGATCCTCTGCGCCGTCGTACATTACGGGGCCGTCGAGCGCCGCACCGTCGAGCCACGCGCGCCCCTGCGCATAGCGCAGCCGGCCGGCGCAAAACCAGCGCACGGCGATCGGGTAGATGTGATGCTCGAGCACCTGCACGCGAGCCGACAGACTCTGTGCGTCGTCCTCGGGCTCGACGCGCACTCGCGCCTGAATTACCGCCGCTCCCCGGTCGAGCTCCGCGGTAACGAAGTGGACCGTGGCGCCGTGTTGGTCGTCGCGCGCGTCGATGGCGCGCTGATGGGTGTGCAGGCCCGGATACCTGGGGAGCAATGCGGGGTGAATGTTGAGGATTCGCCCTTCGTAGCGGGACACGAACTCGGGCGACAGAATACGCATGAAGCCGGCGAGCACGATCAGCGAGGGCTCGTAGGGGTCGATCGTGGCGGCGAGCTGCTCGTCGTAGCGGGGGCGCGCGATCGATTTGTCGGCGGCGACGAGATGCGCGGGCACTCCGAGATCGCGCGCGATCGCAAGCCCGCCGGCTCCCGGCTGATCGGCGACCACGGCCGCGACCTCATAGCCCATCGCCGGATCGTGGCCACGCTCCACCAGCGCGCGCATGTTGCTGCCTCGGCCCGAGATCAGTACCACGATCCGCGCGGGCCGGGTGCTCGTCACGCGATGACCGCTCCGCGCGTGCCCGCACGTATCTCGCCGATCACCCGCGCGCTCTGGCCGCTCTCCTCGAGGATTTCGATCGCCCGCTGCGCGTTCTGCGCAGCGACGTGCACCGTCATGCCGATGCCGCAGTTGAACACCCGGTACATTTCCGCGTCCGCGATCCGACCGGCGCGCTGCAGCCAGTCGAACACTGGATCGGGAGTCCAGGCGCTGCGCTCGAGCACGGCCTCGAGCCCCTCAGGCAGCACGCGCGGGATATTGTCGACGAGACCTCCTCCCGTGATGTGCGCCAGGCCGTGCACGGGGATCTCTTCGAGCAGGCGCAGGATCGGCTTCACGTAGATGCGCGTCGGCGCCATCAGCCGCTCGATGAGCGGTACGCCCTCGACGGGTGTCCCAGGGTTGGCGCCACTCACCTCGAGGACCTTGCGGATGAGCGAGAAGCCGTTCGAGTGAGGACCGGAGGAGGGGAGGCCCAGCACCGCATCGCCGGCCTGCGTCTTGGTGCCGTCGATGATGCGGTCTTTCTCCACGATTCCCACGCTGAAGCCCGCAAGGTCGTAATCCTCGCCGTGGTACATACCCGGCATTTCGGCGGTCTCGCCGCCGACCAGAGCGCAGCCTGCCTGTACGCAGCCTTCCACGATGCCGGCGATGACGCGCTCCGCGATTGCGACATCGAGTGTTCCGGTCGCGAAATAATCCAAAAAGAACAGAGGTTCGGCTCCCTGCACCACGACGTCGTTCACGCACATGGCCACCAGATCGACGCCCACCGTGTCGTGCCGGCCGCTGTCGATGGCGAGGCGCAGCTTGGTGCCGACGCCATCCGTGCCCGACACCAGCACCGGTTTGCGGTAGCGGTCGAGGGGTACCTCCACGAGGGCGCCGAATCCGCCGATTCCACCGAGGACCTCGCGACGCATCGAGCGGCGCACGTGCGGTTTGATGCGCTCGACCAGTTCTTCGCCCGCGTCGATATTGACGCCGGCCGCGCGATAGGTGACGGGTGCTCGATCAGTCATGCGGATCCTCGAGTAAATACGGGCCAACCCGGCAATCCGGCCAGCTGTGGTATTTTACATCAGAGAACTTAAGGACTTACGCATTACGTCATGGTGAGAAAAACGCTCTTCGGCGGGCTTGGATTGCGGCTCTGGCTGTGTATGTGCGCGGGCGTTGCGGCGCTCGGCTTGTCTGATGCGAGCCCGGCGCTCACGCGCGTCGAGCTCTATCAGGCGACGGCCCCGCTGACCGAACGCTCCGAGGGCGGCCAGGAGGCCGCCTTCGAAGCGGCGCTGCGCACCGTGCTGATCAAGGTGACCGGCCGGCGCGGCGTGGACCAGGATCCATCTCTGGCCGCGCTCATCGCGAGTGCCCGCCGCTACGTACAGCAATACCGCGCCGCACCGGATAATCAGCTGTGGGTGGCCTTCGACGGCCCGGCTCTCGACCGCTGGCTCACGCAGAACAATCAGCCCCTGTGGGGGGGCGAGCGCCCCGTCACGTTCGTGTGGCTCGCCGCGCAGACCGGGCAAGCAGGCACGGTCATCACGGCGGAGGACACCTCGCCGATCAAAGGCGAGGTCACGGCGGCCGCGAGCCAGCGCGGCGTTCCGATACGCTGGCCAACCGCCGCGGAGCTGTCGAGAAATCACCTCGACTATGCCGCCGTGGCGGCGGCCACATCCGCGACGCTCGCCGAGCTCGGGCGTCGATCCGGCGGCGAGGGTATCCTCATCGGGCGTGCAGCCAACCCGGCCGACACCGCGGCGGTGCGCTGGGTTTATCTGTATCAGGATCGCAGCACGGAGTTTTCCGGGCCTCCCGCGGAGGCCGTGAACCGCGCGGCCGACACCTACGCGGGCCTGTATGCCGTGAGCGGCGCGCTTGCGGCGCTCGACATCGAGGTGGCAGGAATCTCGGATCTCAAGGATTACGCTTCGGTGCAGAGCTTCCTGGAGTCGCTTTCCTTCATCTCGCACGTGGGCGTCGATTCATTGCGCGGCGATACCGTGCGCTTTCGCCTCACTGCTCGCGGCGGCGCCGAGTCCTTGCAGCACGCACTCGCACTCAACGGCCGCCTGCAGCCGATCGCCGCCGGCGAAAATGGGATCCAACGCTTCCAGCTGCAACACTAATCGTCGTGCGTCAGATTCCGAACCTCATCACCGCGCTGAGGATCCTGCTGATCGCCCCGATCGCGATGGCGCTCTTGCACCATGAGCTGCGCATCGCGCTCGGCCTGTTCTTCCTGGGGGCCGCATCGGACCTGCTCGATGGGTTCATCGCCAAGCGTTTCGGCTGGCAGAGCGCTCTCGGCGGCGTGCTCGATCCGGCCGCGGACAAGCTGCTCCTCGCCACCTCGTTCGCGGTGCTCGCCGTCATGCATCTCGTGCCGCTGTGGCTCATGGCAACGGCGGTGGCGCGCGATCTCATCATCGTGAGCGGCGCGATCGTCTATCGTCTGTGGCTCGGGCCCATCGAGGCGCGGCCGAGCACGCTGAGCAAGCTGAACACTCTGTGCCAGGCGCTGTTCATTCTCTGCGTCATCGCGCGCCAGCAGTTCTTGCGGCCCGCCGCCTGGGTCATCGTTACCCTCGGCGCGCTCACGTTCCTGACTACCGCCGTGAGCGGCATCGATTACGTGCTGCGCTATGGCAAGGCGGCTGTCGAGGAGTCGAGGGCGCGGCGCGCGCTCGAGCAAAAGCTCACATGAAACAGCTCGCGCTCGGCGTGATGCTGCGCGCCAACGCCCTGTTCGCGAACTTTTACCCGGGACCGAACGAGGAGGTGCTCGCCGCGCTGCGGCGGCCGGGCGCCGATCCGATCTGGATATGGGGAAGCGCGGGCTGCGGCAAGAGCCATTTGCTGCAGGCTGTGTGCGCGGCTACCGAGGGCCCCGCCGCCTACATTCCCTTGTCCCCCGTGTCCGGGCAGACGCTGCCTCCGGAGGCGCTGCGCGGCTTCGCGGACTGCCGCGCCGTGTGCGTGGACGACGTCGATGCGGCGGCCGGCGATCTTGGTTGGGAGCAGGCGCTGTTCCGCTTGTTCAACGAGGCTCAGGAATCGCGCGCGCGGCTCGTTTTTGCGGCGCGCGCGGCACCTCGGCAGATCGAGTGGCGGCTGCATGACTGGCGCTCGCGCGCGGCCGCCTGCGTGGTCTATCAAGTGAGAGAGCTCGACGAGGCGGGACGCGCGCGAGCACTCGAGCTGCGCGCCGCGCAGCGCGGCCTGAATCTCCCCCCCGAGACGCTCGATTATCTGATGAAGCGCGTGCCGCGCGATCTGCGCTCGCTGTTCGATATTCTCGACGAGCTGGACGAGGCCTCGCTCGCCGCGCAACGCCGCCTCACCATTCCCTTCATCCGCGATGCGCTCGAGAAGCACGCAGATACAAAACCATAGCGCAGAACCAGGCGAACGTCAGAAACAGACTGAGCGCCCCCACCCAGCGCGCGGCGGGGTTCACCAACATCTCGGTGACCACGAAAATCAAATAGGGAATCGCGAACAGCGTGGCCCAGGCGTATGTGTAGCGCGTGCCGCGCACGAGTCCCGGGAGCGGTGCGAGCAGGGCCAGCACGGCGATTGCACAGAGCGGCCAGGAATAATCCGCGAGCTTCCAGCACAGCAAACTCGCAGCGAGGGCGGCCCACAGCCAGATCGTCGCCAGCCGTGCCTTGCGCGCGGCGCTCAAGGCTCGCGCCTGAGCCGCGCGGCGAGCCGGGCCACGCGGGCGCCCAGCGCACGGGCGAGATCGGCCTCAGCCTCCGACAGCGTGCCATGGCCGCTGATGCCGGCCACGTGACTCGCGCCGTAGGGAGTGCCGCCGCTCTGCGTCGATGTGAGCGCTTGCTCCGTATAGGGCAGGCCGACCAGATACATGCCGTGGTGGAGCAAGGGTAGCATCATGGAAATCAACGTCGCTTCCTGCCCGCCGTGCAGGCTCTGGGTCGAGGTGAAAACGGCCGCCGGCTTGTCCGCGAGTGCGCCGCTCACCCACAGGCCGCTGGTGCCGTCGAGGAAGTACTTGAGCGGCGCCGCCATGTTGCCGAAGCGGGTCGGGCTGCCGAGGATGAGACCGCCGCACTCGATGAGATCTTCGTGCGTGGCATAAGGGGGCCCTTTGTCGGGAATATCCGGCGCGGGCCCGGTCGCGCCAATGGGGGCGACCGTGCGCAGCCGCGCTTGCACGCCCGTCACAGTCTCCACGCCCCGGCATACTTGCCGGGCCAGCGCGGCGGTGCTGCCTTGGCGTGAATAATACAAGACCAGGATTTCGTGCATCGGGTAAGTCTCGTAGGAAATCGCATCGCTCGCTGTCGAGTGCAGCGTCGGCGCAACGGATTATTTGCGTCCCCTTGATTATTGTCCAGTGGCCGTTGTTTGACGGCCCTGCGCACTGTTGCTAGTGTCAGTTCAGATATGCCGCGATTTTTTGCCGTCGTCATTGGTGTTCTGTGCCTGACCGGCTGCCCCAGCGGACCTCCCGTGCAAGAACTGAGCGATGCGCGCCAGGCCATCGCAGCGGCCACCACGGCCGGCCTATCGCCCTCGAGCTCGCCCGATCTTTACGCGGCGGAGGCTGCGATCGGCCGCGCCGAATCGCATCTGGAGGCGAGAGAGTACGTGCGCGCGCGTCTGGCGGCGCAAGCGGCCAAGCGCCACGCAACGGAAGCGCTCGCCACCGCCTCCCACGGCGACGGCCCACCGGGCACCGCCGCCTCGACAAAGCCCAAATAGCACCTCGGAGACGGTCGACGTGAGCGAGGTCACACGCCGCTTCCGTGTCACGGGAAAAGTGCAGGGTGTGTACTTCAGGCATAGCACGCGTCTGGAAGCCGAGCGACTCGCCCTCTCGGGCTACGCGCGCAACTTGGCCGACGGCTCCGTCGAGGTCTCGGTGCGCGGTCCGACAACCGCGGTCGTAGAGCTGCATCAGTGGCTGCATCGTGGGCCGAAGAGTGCGCGCGTCGTAGCCGTCGAGGAGATGGAGCCCGCACACGAGGATCGCGCCAGTGCGGGAGAGAGCTTCCAGGTGCTCTAGAAACGCCACATCCTCTGCCAGCGCTGCATCACCAGGGCGGGATAAGTGTTGCGTCCCGCGCTGCCGTTGTAGCGGGCGAGAGCCCGCGCCCAGTTCATGTGCTCGGCACGCAGGTAGAAGCGCAGAATCTCGCATCCCATGCGGATGTTCGGCGCGATGCGCACGAGCTGGTTCTGCACGCCGAGCTGGCGCGGCCAGAAAGGCATCACCTGCATGAGTCCGACCGCGCCGACGGGGGACACCGCCCACTTGTCGAAGCGGCTCTCGACGTCGATCATCGCGAGCACGAGATCCGGCGGCAGCGCGAGCGAGGGGTCGCGCTTGGCCTCGCAAAACACGTGATCGAGGATCTCCATCCGCTCTTCGTGCGAGGCTACCAAGCGTGCGAGCTTGGGCTCCATCGCCTTGTACCAGACTTCCGATTCGTACTTGTCGAGGAAGCAGTCCCGGCTCGCGATGATCTTTTGCAGGAGGTCCTTGAGCTCGGGCTCGCGCTGGTCATCGGCGCGCGCGCCGCGTGGGGCTGCGAAACAGAGCGCGAGCAGACCGAGCGCGGCGAGCGCTAGGACTTGGCGAGAGTGCACGCGGCGACCATCAGCCGCGCACCTTGCCCTCGATGTAGGCAACGGCCTCGGCGGCGGGAATTTCCGTCGATTCGCTGTCCCGTCGATGCCGGTATTCGAGTTTTCCGGCCTCGAGCGTGCGCTCGCCGACGACCAGGCGGTGCGGGATGCCGATGAGTTCCGCGTCCGCGAACTTCACGCCCGGCCGCGCGTCGCGATCGTCGAGCAGCACGTCGATGCCCGCCGCGCCGAGAGCGTCGTACAACTCGTCGGCCGCGCGGCGCACGCGCTCGGATTTCTGATAGTTGATCGGCACCACGATGACGTTGAATGGGGCGAGAGGCTCGGGCCAGATGATGCCGTTGGCGTCGTTATTTTGCTCGATGGCTGCCGCCACGACGCGGGTCACCCCAATCCCGTAGCAGCCCATGAACATGGTGACCGCCTTGCCCTGCTCGTCGAGCACGCTCGCCTGCATGGCCTGGCTATAGAGCTGCCCGAGCTGGAAGATGTGTCCGACCTCGATGCCGCGCGCGATTTCCAGTGTGCCGCTGCCGCTCGGGCTCGGATCGCCCGCCACGATGTTGCGAATGTCCACGGACTTGGGCTCGGGCAGATCGCGTCCCCAGTTCACGCCGGTGAGGTGCACGTCCTTCTCGTTGGCGCCGCAGACGAAATCCGCGAGCTGCGCCGCGGCGTGGTCGACGTAGATTGCGCCGCGAAACCCCACCGGGCCGAGCGAGCCGGGGTCGCAGCCTGCGGCCTCGCGCACCCGTTCCGCGGCCGCCATGCGCAGCGGGTTCGCGATGCCTTCGAGCTTTTGCGCCTTGACCGGGTTGAGCTCGTGATCGCCGCGCAGGATCATCGCGACGACGGCCCCGTCGGCTCCCTCCACAATCAAGGTCTTCACGCATTGCTCCGCGGGCACGCCGAGGAACGCGCTGAGATCGGCGATGGTGCGCGCGCCCGGGGTCGCGATTTTGCGCAGCTCTCGAGACGCAGCAGGGCGCGCGCCGGCCGGCCGCAGGGTCGTGGCCGTTTCAAGATTCGAGGCATAGTCGCCCGAGGTTGAGTAGGCGATGGCGTCCTCTCCGGAGTCGGCCAATACGTGAAATTCCTGTGAGACGCTGCCGCCGATGCTGCCCCCGTCCGCCTGCGCCGCCCGGAACTTCAAGCCCATGCGCGTGAAGATACGAGTGTACGCATCGAACATGGCGCGGTACCCCTGAGCGAGGCTCGGCTCGTCGATGTGAAAGGAGTAGGCGTCCTTCATGATGAATTCGCGCGCGCGCATGACGCCAAAGCGAGGCCGGATCTCGTCGCGGAACTTCGACTGGATCTGGTAGAAATTCACCGGCAGTTGTTTGTAGCTGCGCAGCTCGCGGCGCGCGATGTCGGTGATGACTTCCTCGTGCGTCGGCCCATAGACGAACTCGCGGTCGTGCCGGTCCTTGAACCTGAGAAGCTCGGGGCCGTACTTGGTCCAGCGGTTGGACTCCTTCCAGAGCTCTGCGGGCTGCACGGTGGGCATGACCATCTCGAGGGCGCCGGCTCGGTCCATCTCCTCGCGCACGATGCGCTCGGCCTTTTTTAGCGTGCGCAGCCCCATCGGCAGCCAGGAGTACAGCCCGGCGGCCAGGCGGCGGATCATCCCGGCCCGCAGCATGAGCCGGTGACTGATCACCTCGGCGTCGGCGGGCACGTCTCTGAGCGTGGAAATGGGGTACTGGGATAAGCGCATGGCCGCGTATCTTACACGAGGCCCCCTGGTATCATGGCGGCGCATGACCAACCTCGAGGATTCGCAATCGCGCCCGCGCGGGGTGTACTGGCTGCCGAACTTCCTGACGACGGGGGCCCTGTTCGCCGGCTTCTATGCGGTGGTGGCCGCGATCGATTGGAAGTTCGACTACGCAGGCGTCGCCGTGTTCGTCGCCATGGTGTTCGATGGGCTCGATGGCCGCGTGGCGCGCTGGACGCACACCGAGAGCGCGTTCGGCAAGGAGTACGACAGCCTGTCCGACATGGTGTCTTTCGGCATCGCACCGGCCATCGTTACCTACCAATGGGGCGTTGCGCGCATCGCCGAGTACGGCCCTTTGTGGCGCAGGGTGGGATGGCTCGTGTGTTTTTTCTACGCGGCCGCCGCGGCGCTGCGGCTCGCGCGCTTCAACTCGCGCTCGGCGGTGCAGGACAAGCACTACTTCGAGGGGTTGCCGAGCCCTTCGGCGGCGGCCATCGTGGCCGCATCGATCTGGCTTGCGAGCGATCGAGTGAACGTCGGCCTTCCCGGTCTCATCGTCGCGTTCGTGGTCACGGCGTGCGCGGGCGCCCTCATGATCAGCCGCTTCGCCTTCTACAGCTTCAAAGGAGTGAGCGCCGGCGCGCGCGTGCGCTTCACTCAGATCGTGCTCGTGCCGCTTGCGTTCGTATTCATTTTTCTGTTTCACCCGATCTCGTTGCTGCTGATCTTCGGCGGCTACGCGCTCTCCGCCCCCACCGTGTGGCTGTACCGCAAGCTGTTTCGGCGCCGCACGCGCGGCGCCCCGACCCCCGCATGAATCGCGCTCTGCGCAGCCAATATCTCGCGGCGCTCGGCCTCGAGTCTTGGACCTTGCGCCGCGGTCCCGTCGCCGGGGCGTCGGCACTGCCACAGCCGGCAGCGGTCCCGCTGCAGCCCCCGCTGCCCGTAGCAGATCTCGGCTGGGCGGAACTGCGCGCCGCCGTGGCCGCGTGCACGCGGTGCCCGTTGAGCGCGACTCGGACCCAGACGGTGTTCGGCGTCGGCAGCGTCGAGGCGACATGGCTGATCGTGGGGGAGGCGCCCGGGGCCGAGGAGGACCGCCAAGGCGAGCCCTTCGTGGGCCGCGCAGGCCAACTCCTGAACGCCATGCTGCGCGCCATCGGCCTCCAGCGCGAGCAGGTGTTCATCGCCAATGTCTTGAAGTGCCGGCCGCCTCGCAACCGCGACCCGGCGCCGCTCGAGGCCGCGCAGTGCCTGCCCTACCTCGAGCAGCAGATCGCGCTGTTGAAGCCGCGCATCATGCTGGCGGTAGGGCGGATTTCAGCCCAGAATCTGTTGAGGACCGACGTCTCTCTCGGGCGCCTGCGCGGACAGGTGCATCATTTTGGCGTCTCGCGGGTGCCGTTGGTGGTAACGTATCACCCGGCCTATCTGCTGCGTGAACCCGCCGAGAAGCGCAAGGCGTGGCAGGACCTTCAGTTCGCCCGTGAGGTGTGTAGCGGTGTCCAGCGTTAAGCAAGAACGCGAGCTCGCGGCAGTCGATATCCGGCCGATGAATGAGCTGGACGTTCCGGTGGTGGGCGCCATCGAGCGTGCCGGATACCAGTTCCCCTGGAGCGAGGGCATCTTCCGCGACTGCCTGCGAGTCGGCTACGTGTGCCGGGTGGTGGAAGTGAGCGGCGACATGGCGGGCTACGGAATCATGTCGGTCGGCGCGGGCGAGGCACACATACTCAATGTGTGCGTCCGCGACGAGTATAGGTGCCGGGGTCTGGGCCGCAAGATGTTGCTCTATCTGCTCGAGCGGGCGCGGATCGCCGGCATGTACGAGGCCTTTCTCGAGGTGCGCCCATCGAACACCGCCGCCGCGCGGCTGTATCATTCCCTGGGGTTCGAGCAGGTCGGCATCCGCCGCGGCTACTACCAGGCCACCGTGGGACGCGAGGACGCACAGGTTCTGCGTCGGATTCTCTACCCCGAGCCCAAGTCCGCCGACGAGAAATGACCTCCGCTCCTGCCGGAGGATGCGCGCGCGGGCGCGGCGGCTCTCTTTTGCGATGAATTCGAGGATATGACGAACGATCTGACGGAAAACATCGGCAAGCGGCGCACGTTTGCCATCATCTCGCACCCGGACGCCGGCAAGACCACGCTCACGGAGAAGTTGCTCCTGTTCGGCGGCGCCATCCAGATGGCGGGCACCGTGAAGGGGCGCAAGGCCACGCGCCATGCGACTTCGGACTGGATGCGTCTCGAGCAGCAGCGCGGCATCTCGGTGACCTCCTCGGTCATGCAGTTTCCGTTCGAGGACCGCATCGTCAACCTGCTCGACACGCCGGGGCACGAGGACTTCTCCGAGGACACCTATCGCACGCTCACCGCGGTCGATTCCGCGCTCATGGTGATCGACTGCGCGAAGGGCGTCGAGGAGCGCACCATCAAGCTCATGGAGGTGTGCCGGCTGCGCGACACGCCGATCATGACGTTCGTCAACAAGCTCGATCGCGACGGCCGGCCGCCGATCGAGCTGCTCGATGAGATCGAGAGCGTGCTCAAGATCCAGTGCACGCCGCTCACCTGGCCGATCGGCATGGGCCGCGATCTGCTCGGGGTCTATCACCTGCTCGAGGACCGCATCTACGTGTATGTGCCGGTCGAGCGCGGCCGCGTCGGCACGCACGAGACCATCGCGGGCCTCGAGAGCGCCGAGGCCCGGGAATTTTTGGGCGCGCGCTACGCGGAGTTCGTCGAGGAGATCGAGCTCGTGCGCGGCGCGAGCCCGGAGTTCGACCTCGAGCGCTACCGCGCGGCGCGCCAGACGCCGGTGTTCTTCGGCTCCGCCGTCAACAATTTCGGGGTGCGGGAGCTCTTGAGCTCGTTCGTCAAGCATTCCCCGGGGCCTTTGCCGCGCACTGCGATCGAGCGCGTGGTCGGCGCCGCGGAGCCGAAGTTCTCGGGCTTCGTATTCAAGATCCAGGCGAACATGGATCCCGGCCACCGCGACCGGATCGCGTTCCTGCGCCTGTGCTCGGGCCGCTATGCGCGCGGCATGCGCCTCTACCACGTGCGCCTCGACAAGGAAGTGCGCGTGGCCGACGCGCTCACCTTTCTCGCCGCCGACCGCAGCCAGGCCGAGGAGGCCTATGCGGGGGACATCATCGGGCTGCACAACCACGGCACCATCAACATCGGCGATACCTTCACCGAAGGCGAGCATCTCACCTACACCGGGGTGCCGAATTTTGCCCCGGAAATCTTCCGGCGCGCGGTCTTGAAGGATCCGCTGCGCATGAAGGCGCTGCAGAAGGGTCTCTCGCAGCTCTGCGAGGAGGGAGCCACACAGCTGTTCAAGCCGTTGCGCAACAACGATCTGATCCTCGGCGCCATCGGCCAGCTGCAGTTCGAAGTGGTCGCATTCCGATTGCAGGACGAATACAACGTGCAGTGCGTGTTCGAGCCGATCAACGTGGTGACGGCGCGCTGGATCCGGATCGAGGATCAGAAGCGGCTCTCCGAATTTCGCGACAAGGCCTACGACAACCTCGCCCTCGACCATGCGGGCGAGCTCGTGTATCTCGCGCCCACGCGCGTCAATCTCGAGCTGACGCAAGAGCGCTGGCCGGATGTGCGCTTCTTGAAGACGCGCGAGAATCTCGCCGCCTGAATAGGGCAGCGGTCGACGACCACCACGTCAAGGCGAGGACGCGGCCTCGAGCGCTTCGAGCCGCGGACCCTCGACCTGGCCGATTTTCATGGATGCGTCGTAGAGCACCACGCCGAAGGCAACGAGGGCTACGAGCAGGGCGATCGAGGCGCGCAGGTGCCGCGCCTGGAAGCTGCGGATGGCGGAGGCGTAGCCGAGCAGCGCCAGGATGGCGGCGACCACGATGATGGCGTCGACACTCGCCCGCTGCCAGTAGCTGCCGCCCAAGTGCAGCCACATCCCGAACTCATCGAAGGTGAGCGCGAGCGCAATACCGTAGGCCAGCGCCCCGCCGCGCAGCGACTTGCCGCTCGGCAAGCGCAGCAACAGATACGCGCCTACCCCCGCGAGCAGGAAGATTCCGTAGTTCAAGTGATGCACGTGTGTGCCGTGCATGAAGAAATACAGGTTTGGCACGCGCCGTTCCATGATGAGAAGCACCATGATGCGCGCGACGATGAAGGTCATGATGAAGGCGAACAGTGCCAGCCGCGCGAGCCGCGCAGATTCGGACTCGGCGGCATCGCCGGGTGCCGCGCCTGTTTGTTTGCCGTCGGATATCATTCCACGGCGCATGGTAGCGCGAGAGTGCCGTGCATCGCGCGCCGATTTAGGGCTGCGTGCTAAGCGCGCCCGGGCGCCTCGGCGGATCCGGACCGTTTGCGGCGCGGGTGAAAACCTCGCGCCCGTGCGATGAACTCTTGCAAACTCGCCGCGTGCTGCGGCGTGGCCTGCGCATAGCGCAGCTGCGAATAGCTCTCGCACAGCGCAGCCGCGACGGCGGCGAGATCGGGGCGCGCGCGCCCGACGCGGGCCGCGTAGCCTTCGGGTCCTTCGTGCGGGTGGCGCGGCAGGCCGACGGCGGCGAGCTTGCGGCACAGCCGACGGTAGGCAGCGACGGCGGGATCCTTGGGTTCTGCACGCTGCTCCCGGCGCAATTGCCACATGAGCCACACAAAGGCGAGCACCAGACCGGCGGCCATCACCAGGACGATTTTCTGTGCATCCGGCTCCTCGATACCCAGCCGCTCGATGAGCGAGAACTGCGCAAGCTGATTGAAGCGCAACACGCGCTGCCGCCACATCTGCCCGAGCGCGTCGAGGCGCAGGCGCAGATCCGTGATCCAGGGCACGTGCGCGCGAAATCCCAGGGCGCCGCGCTCCACCGCGGGCGAGCCGTCGAGACCGGCCTCGACTCGATCGGGGGCGACGGCTGCGGTCGGATCGACGCGCAGCCATCCGCGGCCCGCGATCCAGATCTCATCCCAGGCGTGCGCGTTGCTTTGGCGCACGATCCAGTAGCCGGCATAGGGGTTGTATGTGCCGCCCTGGTAGCCGGTGACGATGCGCGCGGGAATACCGGCGGCACGCATGAGCGTCGCGAAGGCGGAGGCGTAGTGTCCGCAAAAGCCGCGCTTGGTGTCGAACAGAAACTCATCGACCGAGTTATCCCCGAGGGGCGGTGGCGAGAGCGTGTAGAAGAACGCTTCGCGGTGAAACAGATCGAGCACCGCCTGCACATAGCCCAAGTCGTCGGGATGCGAGCGGCGCAGCTCGGCCGAGAAGACGGCGGCCCGAGGATTGCGGTCCGACGGCAAGCGGGTATCCCGGCGCCGCGCCATCGCACTCAGCGCCTCGCCCGTCGACACATGCGTATGCGAGCGGGCAGTCAGGTCGATGGGCCGCGACACCGGCGCGTCCGCCACCAGGGTATCGTCGGAGTTCAAGCGCGCGTCGGGCATGCTCCAGTGGTCCGGCCAGTCGAGCGCAAAGAGCCAGTTGAAGGCATGCGGCTCCAAGCTCAAGGTATACGCGTACGCCGGACCCACGGGCGTCAAGATGCCTGCGCTCTGGGGAGTAGGTCCGGTATTGCGCCAGGTGCGCCCGTCGGTGTCGTGCAGAACCGGTCCGCGCCAGTAGCGCTCGGCCGCCGGCGGTGCGGCGCCGTCGAAGCGCACGCGAAAGGCGATCTCGTCGGAAAGCGCGAGCTCCGCGATGTCGCCGGGGTTCATGCTATCGCTGATCCCGGATTGCGCGCTGCCGCGGTCCGAGGGAAGCTGCCACAGCGGCGCATCGAAGCGCGGGAAGAACAGCCACAGCACCACGGCGACCGGCAGCGCCTGCGCCGAGATACGTCCCGCATAGCGCAGGTCGAGCGGCCATCCGTGACGCGGCGCCGAGGGCGTGACGCGCAGCAAGGTCGCGGCGGTGAGCCAGGCGACCCCGATCAAGTACATCAGCAGCCAGAACGATTCGCTGCGCAGCAGCGCCGACAGGCAGAGGAAATAGACGATCAACGCCAGGGCAAAGAGGTCACGCCGCGCGTGGGTCTCGAGAAACTTGAGCCCCGCGACCAGGCATAAGAGCGCCGTGCCGGCCGACAGTCCGTTGAAGGTGCGCAATTGCAGGAACAGGATCGCGATCGCTGCCGCGGCGATGCCGAGGCGTACCGGCCGATTGGGCGCCGTGCGGCCGCGCGCGGCGAGGAAGAGGCGCATCGCGATGCTCGCGGCCACGACCGCCGTCAGCCACCGCGGGAGCGCGGGGACGTAGGTCGCGAGGGCGAGGGCGAGGCACGCGCCCATGGCGCGCAGCTCTCGATAGGTGACCTCGCGCGCGGCAGCGCGTGGCGACGCCCGGCCTGGCGACGCCCGGCGTTTCATGCATCGCCCCGGCGCGCGTGCAGCGCGAGTGCCCGCAGGCACCTGATTCGGTGCGTCGGACCGCGGCCGGGTGCGATTTCGACGCCCGGCAGTCTCAAGCCGTAGGGACGCGCGGAGCGCGATTCGCAGGTGAGCACCCAGCGGCAGAGCTGCGACAGGCGGGCCTCGGTCTCGACGCCCTCGAGCGCGGACCATTCCAGCCATTCCGGTTGCGCGCCGAGATCGGTGTAGACGCGTACCGCCGCCTCGCCGCCGCGCGCGAGCGTCTTCCACGCCATGTGCTTGAGAGCGATCCCCGGCGCGTAGGCGCGAAGGCCGGCGAACTCCTCCTCGCCGCGCGTCTCGCCCGAAAGCGCGTGGCCGATCCCGGCCGCGGCGGGCAGCGGGCGGCTTCCCTCGGGCCGCGGCGCGGCGAATACGGTCAACGATGCGTGCACGTAGGTCCACGCGCGAAACCAGCCGAACGGATGGGTGGTGCGCACCTCGACGTGATCCCAGCGGTGCACGCCGCGGCGACTGACCGGGACGGCGAGGGCCAGGCGCTCATCGCTTCGCGCAGGCGCGCTCGCCGCGGCTCGCGCCGGCTTCTCCTCCTCGAGCGACACTTCGAGCCCGCTGCGCTCGAGCGAAGATGCGTTGCGCAGCATGAAATGAAACACCGCATCGGCGCCCGCGAATGCGTCGGCCTCGAGATTCACATCGACGCTCAATCCGGATAGATTGCGATGACAATGATGCATCGCGACCAGCGCGAGAGACACCATGTAAAACGCGAACGCGAGAGCGAGATTGCTGTTGTAGTTGAGCGCGGCGATGAGCATGGCCGCGAGCAGCGCTGCCAGCGTGAGACCGAACCGGGTCGGCAGGATATAGATGCGCCGGCGGTTGATGGTGAGGGGGAGGGAGTCGACGCCGTGGCGACGAGCCGCCCAGCCACGCAAGCGCCGCGCGCCGGCGCGCCGCAGACGCTGCGTGAGAGGCTCGCTCAAGGCACCGGAACGGCCTCGAGCAGCCGCAGGGCGGCGGCGGGGCCGCTGTCGCGCTGTTCGATGCGGTGCTCGACCACTGCGGGAAACACCGCCTGCACGTGCTCGGGCGTCACCATGGTGCGTCCCGCGACGAGCGCCCAGGCGCGCGCCGCTCGCAGCAAGCCGATGCCGGCTCGCGGCGACAGGCCGACGGCGAGGCCGGCGGCGCTGCGGGTATGCGCGATGAGCGCCTGAACATAGTCGAGCAGCGCCGGGGCGACGTGCACCTCGAGCACACGGTGCTGCAGCTCGTGCAGGGTCTCGACGCTCGACACGCTCGACAACGAATTGACGAGCTCGCGCCGATCCGTGCCGCTGAGCAGCTCGCGTTCGGCGGCCGCCGCCGGATATCCGAGGTGCACGCGCATGAGAAAGCGGTCGAGCTGCGACTCGGGCAGCGGGAACGTGCCGACCTGCTCCTGCGGGTTCTGGGTCGCGATCACGAAAAATGGATCCGGCAGCGCCATGGACTGGCCGTCGATCGTCACTTGCCGTTCCTCCATGGCCTCGAGCAGCGCGCTCTGCGCCTTGGGCGAGGCGCGGTTGATCTCGTCAGCGAGCACGAGCTGCGCGAAGATCGGTCCGCGCTGGAAACGGAACTTGCCGGTCTCGCGCTCGAAAATGGACACGCCGAGCACGTCCGCCGGCAACAGATCGCTGGTGAACTGCACCCGCTGGAACGACAGGCCCAGCGTGCGGGCGAGCGCATGCGCGAGGGTCGTCTTGCCCACACCCGGAATGTCCTCGATCAACAGGTGCCCGCGCGCCAGCAGGCACGCGAGGCACAGGCGGATCTGCTCTTCCTTGCCGAGAATGACCCGATTGATCTGCGCGAGGATCGCGGCGATCGGTGCGCTGGCGGCCGTGCCGCTCATGAGCCTAGCAATTGGTTCACCCGCGCGATCTGCGCGGCCAGCTGGCCGATCTCCGCGCGCAGCTCCGCCACGCGTACCCGGTCCTTGGCGACCACCTCGGGCGGCGCGTTCCTGGCGAAATCCGCATTGGCCAGCTTGGCCTCGAGCTTCTCGAGGTCGCCCTCGGCGCGGCGCCGGCGCTTCGCGAGCCGCTCGAGCTCCGCTTGAGGGTCGATGAGGCCCGCCATGGGCACGAGGATCTCCAGCCGCCCCACCAGCGCCACCGCCGAGATCGGCGCCGGCTCGCCCGGTGCGAGCACGCGCGGCTCGCAAACACCGGCGAGGCGCATGAGAGAGGAGCGGTTGCGGTCGAGGTATTCGAGATCGCCCGCCCCGGCGTTCTGCAGCAAAACGTCCAGACGCCGCGCGGGCGCGATATCCATCTCGCCGCGGATCTGGCGCACGCCCAGGATGAAATTCATCACCCAGCGCATCTCCGCTTCGGCACCCGGGTCCGCTTCGATCTGCGCCTCGCGGGGATACTCGCTCACCATGATCGAGGGTCCCCGCGCCCCGGCGCAACCGCGCACCCGCTGCCAGATCTCTTCGCTGATGAAGGGCGCGACCGGATGCAGAGCCCGCAACAGCGTCTCGAGGGTGTCGATCAGGGTGCGCCGCGCGGCGCGCTTCTCCTCCTCGCTCGCTGCGTCGGACTGGAGTACCGCCTTGGAGAGCTCGAGATACCAGTCGCAGAACTCGTTCCAAGTGAACTCGTAGAGCGCGCTCGCCACGGTGTCGAGCCGGTACTCGGCGAAGCCCTCGTCCACGCGCGCGAGCATCGCCTTCAGGCGCGTGCGAATCCAGCGGTCGGCGAGGCTCGGTGCGGAACCGCCTTCCTGCGGCGCGAGCTCTTTACCCTCGACGTTCATCAGCACGTAGCGCGCGGCGTTCCACAGCTTGTTGCAGAAGTTGCGAAATCCCTCCACCTTCGCCAGGTCGAAGCGCAGATCGCGGCTCTGCGTCGCGAGAGAAGCGAACGTGAGCCGCAACGCATCGGTGCCGAAGGCGGGAATGCCTTGTGGGAACTGCCGCCGCGTCGCCTTTTCGATGGCCGGCTTCATCTGCGGCTGCATCAATCCGGTGGTGCGCTTGGCGAGCAGCTCCTCGAGCGATATACCATCGACGATGTCGAGCGGGTCGATGACGTTACCCTTCGATTTCGACATCTTCTGCCCGTCGTGATCGCGGATCAGGCCGTGGATGTACACGGCGCGAAACGGCACATCGCCCGCGAACTTGAGCCCCATCATGATCATCCGGGCCACCCAGAAGAAGATGATGTCGAAGCCGGTGACCAGCACCGAGGTCGGATAATAGCGCTCGAGATCCCGAGTGCGCTCCGGCCAGCCCTGCGTGGAGAAGGGCCAGAGCGCCGACGAGAACCAGGTGTCGAGCACGTCCTCGTCCTGGCGCAGCGCCATCGACGGATCGACGCCGTATTTGGCGCGCGCTGCCTCTTCGCTCGCCGCGACGTAGCACCGCCCGTCGGTGTCGTACCAAGCGGGAATGCGGTGACCCCACCAGAGCTGGCGGCTTATGCACCAATCCTTGATCTTGTGCATCCACTCGTAATAGACACCGTTCCAGTTCTCGGGAATGAAGCGGATGCGCCCTTGCTCGACGGCTTGAAGCGCCGGCTGCGCGAGCGGTTTGATGTCGACGAACCACTGGTCGGTGAGAAGCGGCTCGAGCACGGCGTTGCTTCTCTCGCCGCGCGGCACGTTAAGCCGATGCGGCTCGATGCGCTCGATGAGACCGAGCGCCTCGAGATCGGCGAGCACGCGCTCGCGCGCGATGAAGCGATCGAGTCCGCGATAGGGCGCCGGCACGCTATCGTCGAGCGCGGCCTCCGGGGTGAAGATATTGATCATGGGCAGGTGGTGGCGCTGGCCCACTTCATAATCGTTGAAGTCGTGCGCCGGCGTGATCTTGACGCAGCCGCTGCCGAAAGCCGGATCGACGTAAGTATCGGCGATGATCGGAATTTCCCGATTCGCGAGCGGCAGGCGCAGCCGCCGCCCGATCAGGTGCCGGTAGCGCTCGTCTTGCGGATGCACCGCCACGGCGGCATCGCCCAGCATCGTCTCGGGACGGGTGGTCGCGACCGCCACGAATCCTTCGCCGTCGGCGAGGGGATAGCGCAGGTGCCACAGATAGCCGTTCTCCTCCGAGGAAACCACCTCGAGGTC
>Ga0302326_10001291_pt1 | contig 64352 bp, 46 predicted proteins | sample Palsa_T0_3_FD_202264 | JGI IMG/M metagenome (GOLD analysis project Ga0302326, IMG submission 202264) | Peat permafrost microbial communities from Stordalen Mire near Abisko, Sweden - Palsa_T0_3 | ecosystem: Environmental > Terrestrial > Soil > Palsa > Peat permafrost | place: Sweden: Abisko...
CATGCGACAGTACAGGCTAAGCTGCGGCCCTAGTCCTCATCCGCGAAGTTCAGATCCCGTGGCGGCTCGGTATCGGGGAGGAGCCGTGGCAATCTCGCTCTCGCCAGTGCACGGTTCAACTGAGGCACTTCTACCTCGCGAAGTTGCCGCACCCGCGGGTCAAGACCATGCCAGTCGGCAGCCACGCGCTCAGTCTGCTCGCTCTGCACGGCGGTGGGCACGGCGTCGACACCATTGATTTCGCCGTAGAGCATCGCCGCGTCGCCGTTCAAGCGCTCGAGGCCGCGTCGGGGGGGCTGCAAGTTCGCGGGTGACTCCAAGAGTTCGCTGATATGCGTCTCCAATTGATGAATCTTGTCGACGAGAGGGCCGTTAGCTTTCGGTTTCAAGTGCTCTAGCTGGGCGCGCAGCGATTTGCATGAGAGCAGTGCCGTACTGCTTTCATCGAGAGCCTTGGCAAGCTGTTGCGCAGTGGTGAACTCCGCCGCATAGCCCTGCTCACTCATCTTCAGGCGCGGGTCCGGCAGGACTTTTAAAGGAACCTGCCATTGGTGCGCACCGATGCTCAAGCGTACCTGGTAAACGCCTGGCGCCGCGACCGGACCGGCAGGTTCCTGGGGCGTGTCGCCGGGGACTGCCGAAATAGGAAAGCCACGCTGAACGCTGCGCGGCGCCGTGTAGTGCAAATCCCAGATCCAGCGGTGCATCCCTCGAGTCGTCGTCGGGCGCACGAGTTTGCGAATCCAGTACTGGGGAATTAGCTCGCGCTCGATCTGCTCGGAGGAGAATTGCGGTGAATCGGAACTCGACACGCGGTTGACGACCAAGCCGCCTACGTCAAGGACCTCGATGGTCACCGGCCGCGAGGCGTCCTTGTTGAGGTAATAATCGATGACCGCACCATCGGGAGGATTCTGACCGGCAGGCTCATCCGGTTGAATGGGCGTATCCGTGCCGGTGCTGCGCTTGACGCGCAGCGCGGGCGCGGGCTCGAGCAACGTCGCCTCGCTCGAAGCGAGTTTCGGCGAGAACTGCCGCAACGGGCTGATGTCATCTAGTATCCAGAACGCACGGCCGTGCGTTGCGACGATCAGGTCGTGATCGTGTACGGCGAGATCCCGCATGGAGGTATGCGGCAAGTTCAACTGGAGTGCGGACCAATGCTCGCCATCATCCAATGACGTCCAAACCGCCTTCTCTGTTGCGGCAAATAAGAGCCCGCGTCGAACGGTGTCTTCCCGTACCGCATTCGCGGCCGCATTTTGAGGCAGGCCTGAAATGATTGGCGACCAAGTTTTGCCGCCGTCGCGTGTACGGTAGATGTAAGCGTTCAAATCATCGATGCGAAATCGGCTCACCGACACGTAGGCAGTTTGCGCATCGAAATGTGACGCATCGATCTGCGTGATCTTGCTCCACGCAGTCAAGCCGGGCGGAGTCACGTTCTGCCAATGCTGCCCGTCATCGACGGTGACCCAGACCAGCCCGTCATCTGTGCCCACCCACAGGAGCCCATCCTGCAGCGGCGAGGCGCTGGCTGCGTAAATGGCGCCGCGCTGTCCTTCAGCTTTCGAAGAATGCAGCGCGCCGACGCTCGCCGGAACACCGGGACTCCCACGCGTGAGATCCGGGCTGATCACCCGCCAGTTTTGCCCGCGATCGACACTCTCGTACACGCGATTCGCCGTGTAGTACATGCGGTGCGGATCGCGAGGCGCAAACAACAACGGCTCCGTGCGGTCGACGCGCGTGTCCGCGTCCTTGAGCGGGATCGGCGTGACGTCTTGAACCTGACCCGTGGACAGATACGACTTGGTCACGACATTGCGCCCGGAACCGAAAACCACATTGGGATCGAGCGGATCGGGAACGGCGTAGCCGTATTCGATCACGCCCACCGGATGCCATTCGCGCAAGGTGATTTCGCCATCGTTGCCGCGCGAAGAGATGCAGACCGAGCCGCTTTCCTGTTGACCCGAACAGAGACGGTAGGGGAATGCGTCGGAGACGCCGATGTGATACAGCTGCGCCGTAGGTTGATTCAGCCATGAACTCCACGTGGCGCCGCCATTCACGGTGATGATGCCGCCCTGGTCGCTCACCACGGCGATGCGTCGCGAGTCGTCCGGGCTGATCCATAGGTTTTGGTAGTCATCGCCGCCCGGCGAGCCGCGCAGCGACGTCCAGTGCACACCGCCATCCGTGGACTTCTGCATGACCGTGGTGGCGCTGTACAGCACGTCCGGATTGTGCGGATCTACTTTGAGGAGCGCCAGATCGCCGCCGCCAATACGCAGCGCCGGGCGCGGATCGGTGGTGACCCGGTACCAGTGCTCGCCGGCATCGTCGGAGCGAAAGACGCCAAGCCCCGCGGCTGAGCTATAGGCTCCGTCTTCGGTGGTGGCAACGGTCGCATAGAGTCGGCTTGGGTTGCTGGGAGCGATCACCACATCGAGTTGCGATAGATCGTCGGGCAATCCCTCGGCAAGGTGCAGCCAATGCTCGCCGCCGTCCGTGGATTTGAACAGGCCGCCCTTCTTGCCGTTGTAGACGTTGTTGTCTTCCCACGGCCCGGCGCGCATGTTCCACAATCCGGCATAAAGTACCTGTGAGTTCTGCGGATCGATCCGCACGAAAGATGCGCCGGTGTCATCGTCGACATACAGAATTCTGCTCCAATTTTTGCCTCCATCCGTGGAGCGGTATACGCCGCGTTGCGAGCTTGCGCCGAATGGATGCCCCAGCACCGCCGCATACAGACGGCTCGCGTCGTGCGGATCCACCGCGAGATCGGGAATCTGCTGCGCGTCCTCGAGCCCCAGATGCGTCCATGTGAGACCAGCATCCGAAGAGCGATAGATCCCGTCGCCAACCGACAAGTCAGGCCGCACCAGCCCTTCGCCGCTGGCCACGTAGATGATCGAAGGATCGGAGGGCGCCACTGCAATGGCGCCGATGGATTGAGTGGGCGCGGCATCGAAAATCGGATTCCAGGTTCGACCGCTATCGGTCGTCTTCCACACACCGCCATTGACGGCGCCGATCAAAAACGTGTCCGGCTGCCCCGGTACGCCCGTGACAGCTCGCGTGCGTCCGCCGCGGAACGGTCCGACCAAACGCCAATGTAGAGATACCGCCGCGGCTTCCGGCGACAGCTCGGCCGCCGACACGGCTTGGAGCGCCAGCGCCGTGAGCAAAGTCAGTGCGCACCAATGCTTCCCCTTCCTCACAATTCTTTCCTATTTCTGATTTAGGCCTCGCCACAGCGTCAGTTGCGTCTGCAGCCTCTCGTGCAGGGAGGTGTAAAGCGCCTGCTGCTGAGCCGTAGGCAGCGTATCGGCATCCTCAAGCGTGCCTGCGAATGCAGCGAGCTGCTCATTGAGCATGCCCGGAAATGCGAGATTAGCTTCGGATCCGTTCATTTTCACCTGCACCAGCGCTTCCTCAATGCGCGCGAGTTTGGTGTCGAGACTGGCGGCGGCCGGAATGGATTTCAGCGCTTTGCGCCTGGCGCGAATGTCATTGACGGCGCGATGCAGGGTGTCAATGTCGCGGTAGGTGGCCAGTGCGAGGGCGGTTTTAGCGGCGATCGCTGCGCTGCCATTGGCGACTCTGGGGTCGGCGACAACGGTGAGCGCGGCAGTGCGAGTTTTGTCGCCCAACTTTAGACGTAATTGATACTGGCCGGGTGCAACGATGGGCCCACGCGGCGCTTCTCCCTCATAGAACGCGCCGGGAATTTGCACGGGATCATCGTAGCGCAGATCCCAAATCATGCGATTCATGCCGCCATGCGCAGGGATCAGATCGCTGGGCACGATTTGATCCGGCCACTCAGGCGGTTGCACCTCTTTGTTGGTTTTCGTGCTGGAGAGATGTCTAATCACCTCGCCCTTGGCATTTGCGATGTCCACGGTGAGTTCTGTCGAGGCATCGGCAGGCAGCACGTAGTCGATAATCGCACCGGCCGGCGGGTTCGCGCCCACGGGGCGGCGCGCATTCACTGCGTCCGGATAGTACAGGCGGAGCGCGATCGCGGGCGAGTACAGCAACAGTTCATCCGCCTGTATTTGTGCTTGGCGCAGCGGGGTAAGATTATCCAAAATCCAAAACCCGCGCCCATGCGTGGCAGCAATGAGATCATCGCCATGCACAGTCAGGTCATGAATTGGGGACACAGGTAGACCGTGTTGCAACGGCGACCAATGACCGCCATCGTCGAAGGATACGAATACGCCCAACTCCGTGCCGGCGTACAGCAAACCTCGCCTGACTGGGTCCTCGCGCACCACATGCACGACGGCACCGGAGGGTAGATCGGCAGCAATCGAGACCCATGATTTGCCGAGGTCCGCGGTCTTCCACGCATACGGCTCGATATCATCGAGGCGGTGCCGGTCTACGGCGATATAGGCAACCGCCGCGTCGAAATGCGAGGGCTCGGTCATGCTGACCGTGCTCCATGCAGGCATGGCCGCCGGCGTCACGTTGCGCCAATGCGCGCCGTCATCCTCCGTCATTTGCACCAGGCCATCATCCGTTCCAATCCAAAGATTGCCTTTGCGAAGTGTCGACTCGGCCAGCGCAAAGATTGTGTCGTAGTACTCGACACTGGTAATGTCCTTGGTCAGCGGCCCGCCCGACGCAGTCTGCTTGGTTTTGTCGTTGCGGGTAAGATCGGGGCTGATGACTTTCCAGCTCATGCCGCGATCCGTGGATTTCCAAAGGACTTCGGACGCCGCGTAGAGACCCTCGGGGTCGTGCGGCGAGAGCATCAGGGGCGCGGTCCAATTGAAACGGTGCTGCAGCTCACTCGCGGGATGTCCTGAATTGTCGATCGGGTCCGGACTGATGTTTTGAGATTGCTGCGTACGAAGATCGAACCGCCCGTACTGGTTCTCAGCATCGCTGTAGATGACTTCCGGATCGCGCGGATCAGGAACTACGAAACCCGACTCACCGCCGCCGGCGGAATACCAGTCGCGCGGCCCAATTACACCCTCATCGTCGAAACTTGCGATGGCGAGATTGGAATTATCCTGCTGCGCGCCGTAAATATAATAGGGAAAGCGGTTATCCGTCGCGACGTGGTAGAACTGGCCGGTAGGTTGATTGTCTTGGGTCGACCAGGTATTGCCGCCGTCGAGTGAGACGCTCGCTCCGCCATCGTTGGCGTTGATCAAGCTGTTCGAATTATTCGGGTCGATCCACAAGGCATGGTGGTCACCGTGTGTAGCGGACACCAGGTTGAATGTCTTGCCGCCGTCTGTCGAGCGCAGCATGCCGGTGTTGAGCGCATACACGGTATCGACGGAATTCGGATCGGCATAAATCTTCGAGAAGTACCATGCCCGCTGCCGCACGCGCCCATCATCGCTGACCCGGTGCCACTGCCCACCACCATCGTCCGAGCGGTATAACCCGCCTTCTTTAGCCTCGATCATGGCGTAGATACGCCGCGAGTCGACTGCTGAAATCGCGACGTCGATCCGGCCCAGAATCCCCGCAGGCAGCCCATGTCCAGTGAGTTGCGACCAGGTCGCGCCGCCGTCCATCGATCGATACAGGCCGCTTCCGGGACCGCCGCTTGAAAAATTCCAGGGCTGGCGGCGCACCTGCCAAAGCGCGGCGAAAATGATTTTGGGGTCGTGAGGGTCTGCGGCTAGATCGATGGCGCCGGTCAGCTCATTCTTATAGAGTACGCGATTCCAGGTTTTGCCCCCGTCGGTGGTGCGAAAAACACCGCGCTGGGTATTGGGACCGAAGGCGTGTCCAACGGCAGCAATCAAAACGACATTGGGATCAACTGGATCGACGATGACCGATCCGATTTGCCGCGTATCGGCCAAGCCCAGGTCGGTCCACGTTTTGCCGGCATCGGTCGACTTAAATACGCCGCCGCCCCACGTTACGTCGCCGCGCAGGTTCGCTTCGCCCGTACCGACATAGATGATATCGGGATTGCTGCGCGCCACCCCGATGGCGCCGATCGACGAAGTCTTCACCGCGTCGAATATGGGCGTCCAGGTCGCGCCGGCATCGACGGTTTTCCAAACCCCGCCTGCGGCCGCACCGAAATAAAAAATATTGGGTGATCCTGGGACGCCCGCCACGGCAACAGCACGGCCGCCGCGAAAGGGGCCGATGCCGCGCCATAGTAGGGCACCGTAAGCACTTTCGTGAGGCGCGTCGCTTGATCCTAGACCTGCGGTCCAAGCGTTGCCGGCAGAAAAGGCGAGTGAAAGACTGGGCAACAATATTTTGAAGATCTTCATGGTCACGCTAAAAACTCCCGGATTACGCTTCGTTATCTTACTCGTCGAAGCCCGCGGAGTGTGTAAAGCTTAGAATATGGGTGTGATCGAATATCTACCTATGTGGAGGAGACCATGAATTTTACGGGTCGTCACGTCGTCATTACTGGAGCCTCGAGCGGAATAGGGCTTGCGACTGCTGTCAAGATTGTGTCGCTGGGCGGTCACGTTACATTGTTCGCTCGCCGTGTCGATGTACTGAAAGACGTTCAACAGACCCTCGGTGACGCCGCAAATTGCGTCGCGGTGGACGTCGGCGAGAAGATGCCGCTGCTTGCAGCACTCGATGGTGCTGTAGCGCGCGGCGGCCCGATCGATGCGCTGTTTGTAAACGCGGCTTTGGGGGGCGATTTCGTGCCAGTTTGGGAGTATCCAGACAATACTCTTGAGGATGTCATGCGCGTGAACGTGTTGTCGCCGTTTTGGGCGGTGAGGCACGTCCTGCCCGCGATGATGGCGCGACGCAAGGGTTCGATCCTAATCACCGGCAGCTTGGGGTCGGCCACGGGGATGGCCGGAAACAGCGCTTATGTCGTGAGCAAACATGCCGTGCTTGGCCTGGCTCGAGCGGTGGCCATGGAGGTCGCCGCGAGCGGCGTGCGCTGCAACTGCATTCTTCCGGGCTTCATCAACACCGCAATGCTGGCGAGTGTGCCCGAAGAGAAGAAGGCGGCGATGGCAAAGCGCACGCCCTTGCAGTATGTCGGCGAACCCGCGGAGGTCGCTGAAGTTGCCGCATTCCTCATGTCGGATGCCGCCAGCCACGTCACTGCTCAGAGCTGGGCGGTTGACGGCGGCCTGCTCGGTACACTGTTGCTTTAAAACAGCCGTGAGGATGTTGACCGCGTGGCCTTTTCAGCACGGGCTAACCACCATGCCCGGCAGCCGCCCGGTAAGTCTACCGTGTAAAACGATCGGCTGGCCGTTGACGATAGTAGCGTGAATTCCCTGGCCAAAAGCCCGGTAACGTCCGGCTTGCCCGGGCAAATCGGAGACGAACTCCTTTCTCAGTGGTCCGATGGTCTCCGGGTCGAACATCATCATGTCGGCCCAGCCGCCGACACGCAGCGTGCCGCGATCGGAGAAGCCCAGGATGGCGGCAGGCACCGCGGTGATCTGTCGCACGCCCTCCTCCAGAGTCCATATGGCTTCCTGCCGCACCCAGCGCGCAAGGAAATAGGAACTCCAGTCGGCCTGGTCATCCTTCGCAAGATGCGCACCGCCGTCGGAGGTGCCGATGATGATGCGCGGATCGATCTGTGACTTGCGGACGGCATCGCTCCAGTCCGGACCATCCATGCGCCAGCGCAATTTCGTCGCAAAATCGTCGGCTAGGGCGAGATCTAGCGCGAAGTCCCCTGGCGCGCAGTCTTTGCGCGCCGCAAGTTCGGCGATGCTCCGGCCTTCATGCGCCTCAAAACCTAGACTAGGTGAAATCTCGATGAACACCGAAGACCATGGAGGCGCGGGCAGTGTTGTCCCCTTGGCAGGATCGCGGTTCTGATTTTCGACGGCATGGCGCATCCGGTCGCGCGCCGCGGGGTCACGGAGCAGCGCACGACGCTGCTCGAGCGGCAGGCGGGTCATATCATGCCAGCTGGGCACCGCACGCCAGTGGTGGTTCGTCTCGTCAAAGGCGACCTGTCGGTCGAAGGGTCGGGCGATCAAGAGTGAATAGAAGGGTGCGCCCTCAGCCACAGCTTCATTCAGTGATTTCACTGCATCGTCCCAACCACTGCCCGGCACATCGACCTTGCTCTTCGCACCCAAGCCCTGGATGATGACCGGGAGTCCTGACCGGCGCCCGATTTCTTTAATGAAGTCGTGGTCGGATTGCGTCAGTCCGCGCCCGGTACCAAGCGGCAAGAAGCAGATCGAACCCGCGCCAAAGCGCCCGGTTTCCTCGGCCAGGGCCAGCACCTCTTCGGGCGCAGCAAAGCGCGAGGGCACCGGGCGGCCATCGAGATCATTGTGCGTGGGCGACAGGGAGGTCGATAGTCCTGCCGCGCCGGCGTGCATCGCTTCGGCGACGATGCGGCGCATGTCATCCAGTTCGCGAGTCGTTGCGACGCGTTCGCTCGCAGCCTCTCCCATCACCCAGCGACGAACATTCGAGTGACCTACATAGCAGGCGAAGTTGACGCCGAGCTTGCCCTGCAGGCATCCCATGAATTCGTCGAACGTCTCGAACCGATCCCAAGCGACCTCGGAGAGTGCGGCCGGATCCATATCTTCCACGCGCGCAAAAATGCCCTTGAGAAAATCGCGGTCTTGAGCCTTTACCGGTGCCGCGGAAAATCCACAATTGCCGGCCAGTACCGTGGTCACTCCGTGGAAGCAGGACATGGTGGCATATGGGTCGAAGGTGATCTGCGGGTCGTAATGGGTATGCGCGTCGACGATGCCCGGCGCCACGATCAGTCCAGTAGCATCAATCTCCTCGCGAGCCGTGGCATCCTGCAGCCTGCCAAGCCTCGTTATCCGGCCGCTCTTTACGCCTACATCGATGCGACGACGCGGCAGTCCGGTCCCGTCGACGACATAGCCGTTACGCACGATGAGATCGTAGTTCAAGGTTGACCGGTTCCTTGAGAATTTCAGCAATTCATCCGCCCATACGGAATTTGCACAATCTAGCATGGCAAAGTTGACTTCTTCCAAGCTTCGGATGAGGCTCTTCCGCATGGACATCGGGGTAGAACTGGTCGATGCAGACTCGCACGTGAACCCAGCGCCGACGTTCTGGGATGACTATCTTCCCGCAAAATTCACGGGGCGTGGGCCGCGCTGGGAGCCAGGCGAACCCGGGGAAGCGCACGACTGGCTGGTATTTGAAGGCGTGCGCAAGCCGCTGAACCTCATGTCTGCCGTTTCAGGCCAGGGGCGGCAATTCCTGCCGGTGGGCAGGCGGGAAGGGCTGCGTGCGGGCAATTGGGAACCTGCAGCACGACTGGCGGATATGGACCGAGACGGCGTGCGGACAGCGGTTATGTATGGTGGCGGTCCACTCGGTACGGCGGACAATGAGCTCTATCTTGCCAGTTTCGAAGCCTACAACCGTTGGCTGGCTGATTTCTGCGCGTATGAGCGAAGTCGGCTGGTTGGTATTGCCTATCTGCCAATGCAGGATGTCGCCCAAACGACAGCCATGGTGCGTGATGCTGCACAGCGGGGACTCCGGGGCGTCAACATTCCCGCTTTCCCGCAATCACCCGAAGGAGTGCGTCAAGGCGGCTTCGGCGCGCAGGTTCTCGCGCTGACTGGAGATCCCAATGGCCCGCGCCAATATGACGATCCTCAATTCGATCCTTTCTGGAAAGTCTGTGTCGAACATGACATGGCCGTTACGATTCATTTGGGGGCGCGCATAGCCCGACCAGGACAATCGATGTTTCTGCCTAATATGGTTATGAGCAAGTTGTGCATGGCCGAGCCACTCGCAATCCTCATTTTCGGCGGTGTGTTCGATCGCTTTCCTGAGCTGCGCTTCGGCACCATCGAGAGCGGCGCGGGCTGGCTCGCTTTCGTCGGTGAGTACATGGACAACATCTACGACAATCAGCGCCACTGGCTGAAGCTGAACCTTCGAATGAGACCCAGCGAATATTTGAATCGTAATGTCTACGCCTCGTTCATTCGGGACCCCGAAGGCATTCGCAATCGCCATCTGCCGGGCGGTACCAACTTTATGTGGTCGACAGACTATCCCCATTCAGAAACCACCTGGCCCGATTCCCGTGCCGAACTCGACAAGCAGTTCGCCGGGGTCAGTGAGAAGGAGATCCGACCGCTTGTACGCGACAATGCCCGGCGGTTCTACGGACTTAGATGACCGCGGGATCGAATCATGGCATGGCTACTCCACCATTCGGGCGCATGATTTGTCCAGTGACGAAGCGGCTTGCGTCGGACGCCAGATATAGTATGGCAAGCGCGATATCGCGCGGCGTTCCGGTGATGCCGAGCGGCGACGCCTGCTCACGCTGACGCAGGCCTTCGGCCCGCTTTACTTGGTCGACTTCACCGTCCTCACGGCGAAAACCGTGCGTGCCCATCGGCGTATCCACCCAGCCCGGTGCAACGGCGTTGACCCGAATTCCGAACGGACCTAACTCCTTCGCAGCCGTTCTGGTGAGCATGTTCACGGCAGCCTTGCTCATTGAATAGATGGAAAGCCCTGCCACGGCCGACTCTCCACCGCCTGAAGACAGATTGACGATCGATCCCCGGCCCGCCCGCTGCATCACCCGTCCAGCCGCGGCGCAGCCGGCATATACGCCCTTCAGGTTGACCGCAATCACTCTGTCAATCTGCTCCTCCGTGGCTTCGAGGATCGGAGCGGTAACGATGACGCCGGCCGAATTGACCCAAACGTCGAGCCTGCCAAATTTCGCCAATGTGCCTTCGGCCAGCGCTTCGATAGCAGTGCGCGCGGTCACATCAACCAGATGTTCCACTGCAACACCACCATCTGCCTCGATCAGCTCGCGGGTTTCGGTCAGACCCGCCGAATTCACATCCGCCAGTGCCAGCCTTGCGCCCGCAAGAGCGAGAACACGAGCCGTTTCTCTGCCGATGCCGGAGGCTGCGCCGGTAACCACGGCGAGCCTGTCGGCCAGACTGAATTCACGCTGAATTTGCAAATGCATCGTGGGTCGCCTGTCCGAAAGTGTAGGTAGGTCGAGTATGACCGTCAAATGCACCGAGCGTTTCGGCCCCAAATACGTATACCCGTATTTTGCGTGCAGCCGGCCAAAGAGCTTGGCGCGCAACCAAGCCATCACTACTCTTTGCAGCTAACTGCCAATCAATGCGCACGAATAGGAGCGTCAGAAATGGAACTTGGTTTACTTTACGAATTCGATTGCCCGCAACCCTGGGCAGGGGACCACCCGTGGGGCCAGCGAACTGCCGAACGCTCTACCTATCACGATAATATCGAGCAAATCGTTCTGGCGGATAGGCTGGGCTTCGAAGCAGTGTGGCTGGTGGAGCACCATTTTCGCGAGAACCGCTCGCATATGCCCTGCAATGAGGTGGTGCTTGGTGCCTTGTCGCAGATCACCGAACGAATCAAACTCGGGTTCGGCGTAGCGTTGATGCCGCATGAATTCGTACATCCAGCGCGGGTTGCCGAAAAGGTAGCGACCGTCGACGTCCTGTCACGGGGACGCGCGATCTGGGGCATGGGCCGCTCCACGCCGATGGAGCAAATTGCCTTCGGCGTCGACATTCCCGCGAGCAAGGAAAAGATGAAGGCAGCTGCCCGTACGGTTGTCGGGATGTGGGAACAGGAATACTACGAAGAGCATTCGGAATATCTGGACTTCCCAAGACGGATGGTGACGCCTAAGCCCTATCAGTTTCCGCATCCGCCGGCATGGATGGCTGCATCGTCCGAGTCCAGCGCAATTATGGCGGGCGAAAATGGCTGCGGCCTGCTGTGCTTCAGCATCATGCAACCGCTCGGTAAGTTAAAGCTGATCATCGATGCGTACCGCGAGGCACAGAAATCAGCTGTACCACTGACCGCCGTGCGGACCAATAAGGTCGGCATCTACACTCTTGTTCATTGCGCGGAATCGCGCGACGATTTCGGAACCAACCGACTCTGGGATTCAATGTGGTGGTGGTACAAGGGGATCGCGGAGTTTCACCTGAAGTGGGAGATGGCTCATCTTGCTCCCGAACAACAAGCCGCTGCATTCCCGCTCCTCCAAGCCCGGGCCAGAGGCGAGTTTGATATAATGGAGTTTGACCGTGAGGACATGGTCGTTGTGGGGACCCCCGAGGAATGTCTAACCAAGCTGGCCCGTTATGAGGAAGTCGGCGTCGACCAACTCCTCTGTTATTTGAACTTTGGGTATCTACCCCATCAGGCAGTCATGAAGTCGATCGAGTTGCTCGGTACCCGGGTCATACCGGAGCTGCGCAAGCGCGGCGCCCACCGAGTTGCGGCGGGTCTGCACGCGGGCATCCGTCGGGTGGAAGCTGAGAGGAGCGCCTGGAAGGTGTAATCCGGCAACGGGCCCAAGAAATTGGGGAGGACCAGAAATGCGAGAGTTGTTTCGCCTAGAGGGCAAGCGGATCCTGGTTATCGGCGGCGGCCAGGGGATGGGGGAGGCCACGGTGCAACTCATTGCTGGCCTCGGCGGCAATGTTGCCATCGTCGATCTCGAGCTCGAGCGCGCGCAGCGCGTGGCGAGCGATGCCGAATCAGAAGGCGTGCACGCCTTCCCGATCAGTTTCGATGTCACGGACGAAACCGCGGTGGTCGATGGCATTGCGCGGATCGAGCGCGAGTTCGGACCCTTGGATGGCATGGCGACGATCGTGGGTATGGCGGGCTGGGCTCCGGTCGTCGACATGACGAGTGAGATTTGGGATCGCGACCACAGTCGCAACTTGCGTTATTTCTTCATTGCAGCCCGCGAAGTTGCGCGCAGTTTGCTGAAGCGCGGCGTGCCAGGCTCGATCGTAGCCGTTGCCTCCGTCGATGGCATCCGTTCTGCACCAAATCATGCGTCTTACGGCGCGGCCAAGGCCGGATTGATAAATCTTGCCAAGACGATGGCGGTAGAATGGGGGGACGATGGCATCCGGGTAAACGTGGTCGCTCCCGGCGGGATAGTTACACCCCGCTTGCCGCTGACCGATCCGGTGGCCGAGCGGGAATCCATGTCGATGCTCCCGATGCGTCGGCGTGGGACTGTGCAGGACATCGCGAAGACGATCGTCTATTTTCTCTCTGATCTGTCACCCTACGTCACCGGCCAGACGTTGGCTGTAGATGGTGGCTATACCGCGGCCGGCGTGTTCAAACACAAACACGCTGTCGCGTCCGGGACGACATTGGGCGTCGATTGACCGTATCACTTCAGCTTGGTCACTGAGGAGAAATCCTGCTGCGGCATGTCTTTGCTGCGCCCGAAGAATCGGTCGAGGTCTTCGCTCGTGGCGTTGCCAAGGGACTGAGCTGATTGGGCACCAAAGGCTGCGATGAAGGCTGCTTTTGCCCTTTGAACAGCGGGCCGGCTGTTAATCCGCTCACGCCAGTGCATGAGGGCTGGATAGTTGCGTTGATCGAAGCCATGCCGATCGATGTATTCGCCCCACGGAAAGGTTGCAATGTCGGCGATCGAATAGTCATCACCGGCGAGCCATCCGCGGTTCGCGACGCGGTCATTGATCTGTCCATATAGGCGCTTCGCCAACGCTTCGTAGCGTCCGCGTGCGTACGGCTCGCTGCCCGCGGGTAACAGTGAGAAATGTGTGTACTGACCGAGCATAGGGCCCACGGCGGACATTTGCACCATCAGCCATTGCAACACTTCATAGCGAGCGTCTCCTGACGCTGGCAGAAATCGGCCCGCTTGCTCTGCCAGCCAAATCAGGATTGCGCCGGACTCCGCGAGCGGTTGGTCGAGCCGCGCGTCCAGAAACACGGGCACTTTGCCGAGCGGATTTAGTCGCAAGAATTCCGGCGAAAACTGCTCTCCTTTGAAGAGATCGACGTATCGTAACCGGTAAGGAAGCGCGAGTTCCTCCAGGAGGATCACCACCTTCAATACGTTGGGACTCATCACTCCATAAACTGTAATCGACGGGGTCTCGGTCACGGGCAACTCCTTCGAGATAAACGCCCTCGCTGTTTGACATGTTCGATAACGGCCGAATATAGTCAGGCAACTTCATAAAGATCAATCACTTCATGGCCATGAGCCCTGACGCATCACTTCATGGCCATGAGCCCTGACGCGTCAATCGACCGGGACTCCAAATGCTGAAGGCGGCGGACATCATCGGGCAAGCCGAGAATCGCGCGGGCATCGCGGATTCCGAGCGCAATGTCCGGGTCAATCTGGAGCGGCTGATCGATTCGCTAAACCGCGGCGGTGGCCTGTCGCCGGATGGAGCCGAGCTCACGCGGCGTCATCTGACCAACGATACAGTCAACCGGCTGGAGGGACTGAAATGGGTCCGCGACCATCCGGAGATCGCTGAGGAGCCGATCGTGGCGCCTGTCTTCCTGATGGGATTGCCGCGGTCTGGGACAACCTATTTTCAGTACCTGTTCGACCGGGACCCGCGCTTTCGACTGATTCGGACATGGGAGTCCCTGACGCCTTCACCACCACCCGGCTTTGATCACGAATCGGCGCTCAGGCGTAGGGCCGAGTGGGCTGAACGGCGCCGCCGCGAGTACCCAACTTTCGAGGGATTCGACGCGCTGCATCTTTACGACGAAGGCGGCTCGGACGAATGCCACGCCTTCCTGGAACAGAGTTTTGGGGCGGCTGGGCTGCAGAACCTTTTCCGGGTACCCGATTATTTCGACTACATGCTGGACGAATTGGATCTCGTGGAGACCTACCGAATCCACAAGCGCCAGTTACAGTTATTGCAATGGCGATCGCCGATGCGCCCCTGGGCGCTGAAATATCCCAATCACGTTATTGCCATGAAAGAGATCCTGCAGGTCTATCCGGATGCGCGCTTCGTGATGACGCATCGCGATCCCGTCCAGACCCTTGCCTCGATTTCCAAGATGACGTTCAACCTGCGCGGCGTGCGCAGCGGCAACTCTGTGGATCCGATGCAGGTCGGGCGTGAAATGCTGCATTTCGTCCAGCGGCATGTTGATCGGATCATGCAATTCGATCGCAGCGAGCAGGGTGGACGGGTCGTTCATGTCGACTACTACGCGCTGATTGACGATCCTGCCGCGGCACTGCGGCAGATCCACGCAGGCTTGGGGATCGACTCGCCGGACGACGTCATCGAGGCGGTTGCCCTGTGGCGGCGCGCCAACCCCAAGAATGCACGCGGGCGCAACGACTACACGCTCGAACAGTGGGGGCTACAGGCCGACGCTGCTGTTGAGCGGTTTGGGGACTACATGCGTCGGTTCGATATTCCACGCGAGCAGGAAGGTCTTGCCCGCGTCGCGGTCTGACGTCATGGAGGGTTGGGGAGCCCTGGACGCAGCGGTCGCGGCCGCGCGGGCGGAAGTCGCCGCTGCCGCGCCTGACCCGGCGGTAGCCGCTGAGGGTGAGGCCTACGTGATCCGAATTCTCGCCACCTGCCTGAACGACGCCGTTGTGGGTCATTTGTTCACCGACTCGGGCCTGGCGCGGGCGCTGCCGACGCGTGGCGGCCCTAACCCGGACTACAAGATGGCATATGCGCCGCTTGATCACGCGCGGCGCTATCGCCTGGAAGGCCGACTCAACGACTCGGAACGTGTTGGCGTCGGAACCTATAGCTTCGGGCCAGGCGGTTCAGCGAATATCTGTGACTATGCCGCGTTCGATCGCACCTCGGTCGGCGCCGATGGGCGATTTTCGCTGGATATCGCGACCGATGCAGTGGGTCCGCGAGTGCTGATCATTCGCCCGGAGGCACGCGTTGTCATGATTCGCACGCTGCATCGGGATCCAAGCGGTGAGCCGGCGCGGCTTGTTCTGACCGGCGGTGCACCCATCCGGGATCTGACGCTCGCGCAGGGCAACGCGAATGCCGCGCTTCGCCAGGTCGCGCAGAGCCTGCTGGGGTCCATCCGCACATTCTTGGAATGGAGCGCTGTCACCAGCGCCGCCGTGAACAGTTTTCACCCTCAGACGCCCGACATGGCGCAGAGTGTCCAGGGCGATCCTGACACCATCTATTTTCTCGGCTCTTTCAATCTGGAGGAGGGGGAATCGCTCGAGGTCACCCTGCCCGCAGGAATTCCCGGTTACTGGTCGCTGCACGCCTATAATCACTGGTGCGAATCCCTCCCTGGCGCCAGTGTCGGTGACAATAACTGCATTGCCGAGGCCGATGGCAGCATCCGCATCGCGGTAGGCCCGGAGGCGGGCGATGCGCCTAACCGAGTGGACACGTTGGGTCGTAGACGCGGCGCACTTATCTGTCGCTTCATCGGAGCAACGGCTGTCACGGTACCAACGACCGTCGTAAGGTCCGACGCAAAGCCTAAGGAGCCACCATGAATGCGAACGCACCCGGCAGGGTCGCGCTGGTCACCGGCGCTGCCCGCGGACTCGGACGATCGATCGCCGAGGCATTGGGGCATCAGGGCGTCGCGCTGATGTTGGTCGATGTGCTCGCAGAGCGGTTGGAAGCAACTCGGCTCGAGCTGCAGGACGCGGGCGTGCGCTGCGACGCTGTCGCCACCGACATCTCCATCAGGGCCAATTGCATCGCAGCGGTCGATGCAACCCTTGGCGCTTTCGGGAAGCTCGACATTCTTATCAATGCGGCTGGGCTGATGCGATTCAACCATGCAACTGAAGTGCCGGAGGAGGAGTTCTGGCGGATCATGCAGGTCAACGCGGCGGCCCCCTTCTGGTTCGCGCAGGCGGCCATCCCGCATCTGCTCACCACTGGGGGCAATATCGTCAACGTCCTGTCACAAAGCGCCGTCATGGGCACTCCTTATCTCGCGCCTTACTCAATGTCCAAGGCGGCACTACTTCAGCTCACCAAATCGCTGGCAGTCGAATTTGCCGATAAGCCAATCCGTATCAACGCCGTTGCGCCAGGAGCCATGATGACAGAGATCAGCACGGGTACGAGGCCACCCCCAGATGCCGATTTCGCCAAGATCAAACGCTATTCCGGACAGCGGCCACCTGCCAATGCGGCCGAGGTGGCCGCGGTCGTGGCGTTCATATCATCGCCGTTGGCGAGCTCTGTTCATGGGGCTATCTGGACTGCCGATGGTGGAGTAACCGCAGGGTAGCGTTAGGCGCTCCGCCCTAGAGCGCCTGTTAGTTATTTGTAATTCAGGCCTCGACAGGTTCTATCTCGATTGGAACCCCGCTATAAAATGCCATTCCACCCAGAAGATCCATGTCCTCCACGCTGGTCAGGTAATTCACGTTGGCATCAAAGTGCCCATGGGGGATTGAGCCGACACCTTTGCGCATGCCAGGATCGATCTTCGCGGTGAGAAAAATTTCGCCGCTCTTGTTGTAAACGCGAACCGTTTGGCCATTGACGATCCCGCGGGTGGCTGCGGTGTCGGGGTGCAGCAGAATATCGGCGGGCTCACCGAGGAAACTGAGTTGCGCGTTGAACTTGCGACGTTGGCGACGTGGGGTATAGCACAGCGCCTTTGGCTTACCCAAGGATGCCTCGTCCGAGGCGCGCATTTCGCGCCACTGGGCGAGCAACTCGGGCGGCGCAAGCTTCCATCCCCCGATTCTGTCGAAATGCTTATCCACCCAGGCCGCCGGGAACTCTAGCGGAAATTCAACGTAGCGCTTGGCTTTCAATTCCTCAAACGTGCAGCGCGCGTACGGCATCAGTGTCGACAACATGAAATCGTCCGTGCCCTCGACCTGGTCATCGTGTGGGACATAGTCGGGAACCTGCAATCCCGCGCGCCGCATGAATTGAGATAGAACCCACCATGCTGAGCGCCGTTCGCCCACCGGTTTGACCAGCGCGGGAGAGTACTGCAGCGACACGTTCCAAGCCAGCGTGTCCCAGCGCGTAAACTCCGGCCGTTCCATCGGCCCCTTGGTGGGCAGGATATGCGTGCACAGCGGCGACAATTCGTTATGAAGGATTTCGGTGTTGACGTGTAGGTCCAGTTTCGGCAACGCGGCCTTGAGCGCGTTGGTGTCCGGAAACGAGCGCAAGATGTGCCCGCCGAAATTGAACAGCGCGCGTATATTGCCGGCCTCGATCTCGAGCGGCAGCACCGCGCAGGGCCAGTCGCCATAAATGCCCTTGACGTCCGGCCGCACGTTGGGGCTTGCCGTAAACGCACTATCGAGCAAGGGAATTTCCATTTTCTCGAATGGAAACAGGCTGCCGGGATGGAACCAGGCACCGCCCGGGCGATTCATCGAGCCGGTCAGGATCATGATCAACCAGGCGAACCATTGCGTCAAACTGCAGCCCGCCGACATGGTGATGCCCGTGCCGGTTTCCACGACCGCGCGGCCTTTGCGGCGGATCGCGGTTAGGAGATCCTCAAGCTCTTGCTCGCTGACGCCGGCAATGTCTGCGGCTTTTGCGCGATCATATCCTTCGAGTGCTGCCCGAAGCACCGGCAGGCCGTCGATTGCTTGCTGGGGATTGAACGGGCCGCCGTCGATGATCTCGCGGGCCAACCACGCCAGGATGGCGTAATCCTTGCCGGGATAAGCCGCGATATGACGGGTGGAGAATTTTACCGTCTCGGTTCGTACGGGGTCGATCGTCCAAACCTCGCCGCGCTTGGCTGCGGCACGGATCCAAACGGCCGGATTGAACATACCGGTATTGTGGGCGTGACTCACCATCGGATTGGTACCCACATAGATCAGCATGTCGACGCTGTCGTAATCTGTTTTGGGATTAAGCCCGTAGAAGCGTCCCATGGCTCCCGCGATCATGGTCTTAGCCGTGCCGTCGTTGGTGAGTGGCGAAAACTTAGGCGGCGTACCGAGAGAATGGTAGAAAGCCTCTTCCATGGCGTAGCCCGCTGAGTCGATGCCGAGACCGCTGCCGAAATACATCCCGACCGCATTGGGTCCGTGCTGATCGATGATGCCTCGGAGCTTTGCGGCGATGTCATCCAGAGCTTCATCCCAGCTGACGGGCACAAGTTCGCCGCTCTTGCGCATCAGTGGTTGCGTAATCGCGCCCGGAAGGTGGTGAACCCGACCCGTGGCGCGTCCCTTCGGGCAGGTATACCCTTGAGTCAAAGGATGGTTAAAGTCGCCCCAGGCTTTGACGATTTGTTCGCCGACAATGTCCAACTCGAGACCACAATTGACCATGCAGATTCGGCAATAGGTAGTTTTCTTTTCGACCGTCTGATTGTCCATGTGATCTCCTAATGTAGCGGTTCGGTCATTTCAAATGTTTTTGAAGCGATCTTGCTTATTTGGGCTGCAACTTCAACCAAAACTCGCAGTCGTGCTTCGCTTTTCCGCTCTGCTTTTTTGAACGTTGTCACGTCTTTCAGCCTCCTATCGCCCCTCAAGCGCAACAACTAAACTTTAAGATCCTGCAACTCGAATATCTCGCTGCCGAGCTTGCTTGGAGCGGGCGAACCACGCGGTCCAATTCTTGTATACGTATACGGACTTTTGGTGCGTTAGGCAACGATAGCTGCCGCAGCCATTGTGGGCGACGTCGGAGCGACTAGCGTCGCGGACGTCATCGCACCAATCAGTCCAGCGGCGATTAGCAATGCACGCATAATCTGTCAGCCGCTATCGCTCCGATTTTCTACTATCGCGAAAGGATTGTGGTGACATTTTCGTCCAGCGCTTGAATGCACGGCCGAAGGTGCTTTGGTCTGAGTAGCCCAAAGAATACGCAATCTCGCGTAAAGAACAATCCGTTTTAACGAGTGCGCGCTCCGCGAATCTGCGGCGCTCCTTCTCAACAAGGGCTGAAAATTTGAGACCGCTCTCAATAAGGTGTCTGTGCAGTGTGCGGGGCGTCGTCTCCAGTTTTGCCGCGCAGCGCTTCTGAGAACAACCTCCTGAGGACACCTCGTTCCTTACAAACGCTTGCACCCGATCCACCAGTTCAAGTTTGGCTGCATTTTTTACCTGGGACAGATAGCTACTGAGTAAACCAAATACGAGTTTGTTGAAGGTTTTAAGGGGGCGGTCGAGATAGCTGGTTTGAAACCCAATGGAGTTGGTGGGAAGCCTCGCGTAGACCTTGCAATGGAAACGCTCCTCAATGAATTGGCTGTTTTTACTCGAAATGTCAGCAATCGAGCTTACGTAGCTCGGTCGAAAATCTCGACCGGCCAGCGTTTCAAAGAATTTCACGAGTAGTAGTAGACTATGAACGCTAGCCTGGTCGGCTAAGCCAATGTACGCATCCGCTCGAAACCTGAGCTCTGTCGTCTTGTGGGTGCTTAGGAACTCGACTCCGACTCCAGGCATATGAACGACCGGGATGTATTCAACCAGGCTTTCGATAGCCAGCCTTAGATTTGGAGCTGCACGCGCAAGATTAGTAAGACAGCCGTACACGTCTGGTTCCTGATAGTCGGCCAGATGCAGTCCGAACAAATCATCCTTAAAACGCTTACTGCAATATTCCAACATTGCGACGCCAGTCGCACAACTCAACGGATACTCAGGGTCCTCAGCACCAGCTTGATTGATATCGTGTCGCTCGAAGATCTCATCACAATTGCCGCCAAGTCGGCGGATCATCGGCACAAAACCGCGGAAATAATGGTCCCCGCGTATCGCACCATAAGGGGGTGGGGTAAATAGCGGGCCATCTATGCTGAAGAAGGGCACTGGGTTCATGGCTGTAATTGCGTTTCCCCTAGAATCGGGACGCAGGCGCCGCACGGTCACGCGATACCGGGAGGCTCTCGGCGCTCCACTAATTGAAGTTATATCACATCTAGTTGCAGTTGACTCCATGAGCTGGGGCGCGTCACGTAGTGTCGCCATCTGCGTGCTCATTGAACCACGGCCGGTGTCTGAAAATGCACATGGTGCGGCTAGGAACGCCTATGGGCACCCGCGCCGACCGTGCAAAACTGCCCCCGAAAAAAGGCTGCGCGGGACAACGAAAGAGGGGAGGAGATTGTGGCTGAAGCCAATTGGGTCTCTATGACGTGTCTCAAAGTGGAGCGCGTGGCGGATATCGTAAAGGTTCGCCTCAACAGGCCCGAGAAAATGAACGCAATCAACAGCACGATGGAAAAGGAGTTCTATTCCGTACTGGCTGACTGTGACGCCCTGGCGACGTCAAATGCGTCGTTCTGAGTGCAGAAGGCGCAAACTTTTCCTCCGGCCACGATATCCAGCAGGTGGCTGCTGAGCTCGTCGGGGGACAAGAGGCTGCTACGATTCAGGAGAAAAACTGGGTTCGTACGGGCGAGATCCTTCCCCCGTGGCGCTTTGCGAAGGGTCTGGTCGCGGCTACCAAGGGTTACGTCGGACCTCACGCCAATACGTTTCTTATGGCCGCGGATGTGGTGATCGCGGCAGACAACACGCGTTTCAGCTGGGAAGAATCCCGCGTCGGGGTCGGGGCGCCTTACGGTCCATATGCATTGATGCCATTTCATTTTCCCATGCGCACGATGAAGCATCTTTGGATTACTGGGGGATGGATGGACGCGGAGACCGCACTGCGATTGTTCTACGTGAACCGAGTGGTCCCTCTGGGACAGGAAGAAGAGATGGCGATGCGCTTTGCCAAGCAGATCGCGCGGATGGTGATTGGAGATTTCGTCGCGAATAAGCGCGGTACACATCGCGTTTATGAAGCCGCAGGCCTGTCCGCGATGGTCGATGTAGGCCGCGATCCGTACGTTCCGACCGCCGAAGCCGCGGATGCCAAAGCTCATCATCTCCGGCTCATTCATGAAAATGGAGTGAGAGCCGCGGTACGCGCGCGCGATAGCGGCTGGGATGACGATGTGAGCAAAGTATGAGCCTACCTGGGAAGAAACCCATGCCGGATCCCGAATCGATGATTGCCGCCATCAAGGCCCATTGCCAGACGTTGAGCAGCCACGACAAGAAAGGATGGCTAGCCCTATGGGCGGACGATGTTGTTTTGGAGGATCCGGTCGGTGTCGATACCTACCACGGTCTGCATAGCTTGCGGACCACTTTTTGGAAATTGATCGACGACCTCACGCCGATGAAGCTTTGGCTGGAGCGAGACGTGATCGTATGCGGCAATGAAGCGATAGCGCTCCTGCACGGTGTTGTGACCCGCGAGGGAGCGCTGCGCAAGGTCGGGCCGATCGTGGACCACTTCACCTTCAATGAAGACGGTAAAATTAAGATGATGCGTGCTTTTTGGAAATACGCATGAGCTCCCTTTCTGCCGGCTGGGAGCAAGTCTTGCGTTCGCAGGAATCGATGCCTGCCATCGTGTCGCGAATGGCGCAATTGGATCCCGACCGGCCATTCGTGAAGAGCGTGACCGCACGCTCGATGACGTGGGGGCAGCTGCGATCGTCGGTGGATCTTTGGGCAGCGCGCTTTCTTGCGTTGGGAATCCAGAAAGGCGACATCGTAGCCACCCTCGTCGATTCCGACCTGGAGTCATTGGCCGCCTGGTTGGCACTCGCTAGCATCGAGGCGATCGATTGCGCGACCAATGCCGAGTTTCGCGGCCGCATGCTCGCTTATGCGATCAACAATTGCCGGCCGTCATTGGTCGTAGTGGCGCGGCACTATCTACCCTGCCTCGAAGCCGTGGCTGGGGATTTGCAATCCGTGAAGCAGGTGCTCGTTTTGGACGGCGATAGTGCCGCCACCGAAGTGGAATCAAGGCTGCCCGGTCTCACGCAATTGCACGCTCTTCAATGCGACATCACGGCGGCGCGGCGCCGGATGGTAGAACCCGGATGGCACGATATCGCCTGCATTACCTACACCTCGGGCACGACGGGACCTTCCAAGGCCGTCCTGCTTCCTTGGGGCCAACTCAACGCGATCAATCTCGGCACCTTTCCGTTCGAGGATCTCCGCGCTTCCGACATCCTGTATTGCACGACGTCCCATGCTCATTTTGGGTCCAAGGCCATCCCCTATCTCGCCGCGATGGTGGGTGGCCAGGTCGTCATCAGGTCGCGATTCGCTCTTAACAGCTTCTGGCAGGATGTGAGTCGCTTCGGAATAACCACTGGCATGCTCGTCGGCACCATGGCAGAGATGCTGGCGCGCAGCCCCGACAGCCCCGCGGCGGATACCTCTTTGAAAAACCTGTTCATGGCTCCGCTGGGTTCCGCCTACCGGCAGTTCAGCGAACGGTTCGGCACTCGAATATGTACCATCTATAACAGCACCGAAGGTGGCGTCGCCATTTGCTCCAGCTGGAATCCCCCGAACGAGCGCACCGTGGGCCGCTTGCGGCAGGGATATCCAGGGTTCGAGGTTCGCATAGTGGACGAACATGATTTTGAAGTGCCGGATGGAACCCCGGGGGAATGCATCGTGCGCGCTGCCGTGCCCTGGGTCATGAACGCCGGTTATCTGCACAATGCGGAAGCGACCGCCACGGCCTGGCGCAACGGATGGTTCCACACTGGCGATGCACTCGCCCGCACGAAGGACGGTGACTACATATTCGTGGATCGATTGAAAGACGTGATTCGGCGCAGAGGCGAGAACATCTCGTCTTATGAAGTCGAAACCGACGTCCTGCTCAACCGCGAGATCATCGAGTGCGCCGCAGTGGCAGTGGCGGCCGATTCTGCTGAAGACGAGATTTTGTTGTTCGCGGTCAAGAGCGCTGCTTCCTCGATCAGTCCTCAGTCACTGTGCGCGGACCTCGAGAGCCGAATGGCGCGATTCATGGTGCCGCGCTATATCGAGTTCGTGGAAAACCTACCCAAAACGCAGGCGACTCAGCGAGTCCTCAAAGCGGAGCTACGTCAACGTGGAATAGGACCGCTTACATGGGATCGGCGGACCCAGGCCTGCGCGGGTAAGACCGAGTCCTGGCCTTCATCGAAGGAGTAGATTGTGAATACAAAAGAGACGAACGGAGAGTCCGGCTGCCCGGCCGATGGTGGGCGCATCCATTCTCTTGCCGAATGCACGTTCACGGATCCTGCCATCCAGGAACGGCCAAATGCGTTCTATCGTGCTCTACGCGAAGGCGATCCAGTTCACTTCGACGAGAAACTGGGCATGTACCTGGTGTCGCGACATGAAGACCTCGAAACCATCTTTCGGGACCCGATCACGTTCTCGCAGGAGCTCGGATATTACAAGCAAATGGCACACGGCCATCTTGACGAGCTGAAAAGCATCCTTATGCGCGACGGCGGCGGCTTTTTCCCCGACGTCGCCAACATCGATCCGCCCCGGCACACGCGCGTGCGCCGTCTCTTGCAGCACGCGTTCACGGCGCGGCGCATGAAGTCGCTCGAACCTGCGTTCGAGGCGCTTGTCGATGCTCTCATCGACGGTTTCATCGAGCGTCGTGAAGTCGATGGCCTTCATGACCTTGCATTGCCGATGGCGATTGGATTCAGCATCCAGCAGTTGAAGGTCGACGATCTCGACATGGCGACGATCCGCCGCTGGGGGGGCGCCTATCTGTCGCAATTCAGTCTCGTCCAGACTCGTGACCAGATGCTCGCGACAGCCCGCGAGCTGTGTGATCTTCAGAACTATCTCATTGCGTTCGTCCGGAAGCGGATGGCCCATCGCGAGGACGATATGCTTTCCGACCTCATTGACGCGCGCATCCCCGATGAGCCAGAGCTAAGCTTCGACGAACTCGCCGCGACCGCCCGAGCCATTCTTATCAACACCCATGACTCGGTTTCGACAGCGCTGATCAATGTTTTATTCAAGGTGGCGACGGATCGCGCGATCGCCGAGCAGTTCTACGATTGTGCCGAGGACGACCGGAGCATGGGCCGTCTCATTGAGGAACTCTTACGGCTAGAGCCGCCCGTCCGCGCACTCTCCCGTGTGACCACCAAGCCGGTGAAGTTGAGTGGAAAAGATCTCCCGGAAGGTGCGCACATTCTCGTCCTCTTCGCGTCAGCCAATGACGACGATTCGGTCTTTACCTGCGCCCGTGATTTCGATGCGAACCGACCCAACCTGATAAAGAGCATGACGTTCGGCTCGGGCGTGCATCTATGCCTCGGCATCTCGCTTGCGCGAATGCAACTGCGAGTGGCGGCGAGACAAATTGCAAGGCGCCTGCAGAATATCCGCTTGGCGATACCCATCGAGGATATTCGCTACATTCCTAATCTCGCTCTGCTGACGATGGAACGGCTGCCTCTGATATTCTCACATCGAGACTGAATCTGTCCGGCCGGTGCTGCGTTTTACGCGCCATATATCGGTTGTCGACCCTTCACCAAAGGATTCACTTCTATGATCTCAAGACGCAACTGCATGACCTTCCTCGCGAGCGGAGCGATGGCCGCGGCGCTTGCCGGCAGGGAAGCCGCAGCACAAGAGCGAATCGAGCGATCCGCGCGTGGAGCGGCTGCGCCGAAGATCAAGGATGTTCAGGTGATCGCCGTGCAGCCGGGCAACGTGCGCTTGGTGGTCGTCAAAGTCCTAACCGATCAGGATGGTCTCTACGGCTACGGCTGTGCGACGTTCTCCCAGCGTGCTGAGGTTGTGGTGACGGCGGTCCAGCAGTATCTAAAGCCGTTTTTGATTGGACGGCCGACGGACCGCATCGAGGACACCTGGCAGGCCATGTACAACAGTTCGTATTGGCGCAATGGCCCGGTACTCAACAATGCCATGAGCGGCGTGGACCAAGCGCTGTGGGACATCAAGGGTCGGCAGGCTGGCATGCCCGTATATGAACTGCTCGGTGGCAAGAGCCGCGAAGCAGCCGATCTCTACATTGCGGTCGCCGGGCAGAATGTGGCCGAGATCGTCGGCAGCATCCGTAGGGGGCAGGCCGCTGGGTACCGCTGTTTCCGGTTCAATCTGGCTGGGGGTGCGGCGGATGCGGCCAGGGGTCCGGATGTGCTGCATAAATCGCCTGCATTCGAACGGGAGGATTACATCCGGAGAATCCTCAAGACCTTCGAGGGCATCCGCAAGGAACTGGGGGACGAGGTACAGCTGATCAACGACGTTCACGAGCGAATTACGCCGACCGAGGCATTGCAGCTGTGCAAGGATGTCGAGCAGTTCCGACCTTTTTTCCTCGAGGATCCGCTATCGCCCGAGGACATCGACTACTACAGGATCATCCGTCAGCAATGCTCCACGCCGATCGCGATGGGAGAGCTATTCAATAACCCTCATGAGTGGACACCGCTGCTCAGCGAGCGGCTCATCGACTACATTCGAGTTCACGTCTCTCAGGCCGGAGGGTTGACCCCCAGCCGTAAGATTGCGGTGCTGGCGGAGATGTTCGGTGTGCGCACCGCCTGGCACGGCCCGGCGGATGTCTCGCCCGTCGGTCACTGTGCCAATCTGACTCTATCCATCGCCGCCTACAATTTCGGCATTCAGGAGATGGCCGATTTCAACGATGTCACCCGGGAAATATTCCATGGATGTCCGGAAGTCAAAAACGGATATGCCTACCCGAATGACGCTCCGGGATGGGGGGTGGAAATCGATGCGAAGGCCGTTGCCATGTATCCGTTCCGCCATGACAACAGCGAGCGCGGCAAATTGAACTATGGCTGGGACGAGCTGCGGTTGCCGGACGGCACGGTCATCAAGCAATGAACGTACGGTATGGCATGCGGCGACTTGTCGGACTTCTACGTTTACTGGTGATCGCGAGCGCCATTGCCGCGTTGCCGGTTAGGGCTGCGGACAAGGCCTCCAGCTGCGAGCGCAGCGCGTGTATGGAGTGCGTGTATTTCGGCACGCGGGCGGAGGGGCCCGGCCAGGGCATTCAGGCAACGCAGCTTGATGCCGCTACCGGTCAACTGGGAGCGCTCCGCTTGGTCGCAGAGGTCTCGCACGCGACTTGGCTGCAGGTGCATCCGCGCCTGCCGGTGCTTTATGCCGTAAACGAGATCGGTGGCGCCGACGGCGTAGAAGCGGGCATCTACAGTCTGGCGGTCGATCGCGACAGCGGCAATTTGCGCCTGCTCAACCAGTCGGGCTCCGGCGGCGGCGGCGCCACCCACCTGTACGTAGATGCGTTCTCCAGCACGTTGTTCGTAGCCAACTATGGCTCGGGCAGTGTGGCAGCGCTGCCGATCCTCTCGGATGGAACGCTGGGCGCTGCCACCTCCGTGCAGTACTCCGGGTCCGGTCCGAGCCCCGGCCAGCGCGGGCCGCATGCGCATGGCGTCCTGCTGGATCCGAGTCGCCACTTTCTGCTGTCCGCCGACCTCGGCGCTGACCGGATTTTTGTTTATCGCTTCAATCCGTCCAGCCATCAACTAACTCCCAACGAGCCTTCCGCGATGCTTGTCGCACCGGGCTCGGGACCCCGTCATATGGCCTTCCATCCCGACGGCGGGCTGCTGGTGTTGATCACCGAGTTCGCCGCCGAGCTTCAGACCTATCATTGGGACCCACGCCGTGGCCGCCTGCAGCTGCTGCAGACGACGTCGACGGTGGCGCCCGATTTCAAGGGGACGCCGAGCGCCGCTGAGGTCGCGGTCAGCCCCGATGGGCGCTTCGTGTACGCCTCGAATCGTGGCGAGGACACTCTGCTGGTATATTCATTGAACGCGCGCAGCGGCGCACTGTCGCTGGTGCAGCGCCTCTCAACACGAGCTCCAACTCAGTCAACGTGTTCCGCATCGATACCGCCACCGGCATGCTCAGCGGCCCACAATCGACTCTGATGGTGCCAGCGCCCTCGAGCATTGCCTTCTTTTTTTCTCGTGGCATTTGAATCATACATTGAGACGATAATCGCACGCTGAGGCACGTGCCGTGCTTACGGTGCTCAGCGATCGGCGGCACTGAGCCCTTCATAGGAATTTGCGCTTTTCGCACGCAGTCGAGCCCCAGCCGTCGGTTTGGGAGGAGTGCTTGGCATGGTGGGCAGAGACACGCCCCGTCGTTTCGTTTCGTACTCAAGGCGATTCATCAGCGCGGTCTTGGTTGCCGGTTTCGGGTGTAGCACTTCAGTTAAATCTGCCATCATCGGCAGCACGGGCATTGCCCGTTCGATGTGAAAAAGCGCCTCGGTTCCAACGATGCTCGCGTCGCCGACAAAGGTCTCAACGCCCTCGAAGGAGACTGTGGCCTTGCCTCCGGACCAAGGCAGCCATTGCGGCATGACAAGGCGAAAGCCCGCCTGCTGCGCGTGAATTTCGCGAGCTCTAATAGGCAGAGGGAATCCTTGGGAATCCAACAAGGTCAGATGGCCCGGCGCCTTACGCGCGAGCGCCGACTCCGCCAAACCCTCCCACCGCGCGGCGGCGTGCCACGGCGCCTTGCTCATCTCGCCGGGCGGCGCGCGGTCCGACATTGGATAGAACGTGTCCGGCGGAGCGTGCCACTCCTCGGGCTTCTCATCGACCGCATCCCGATTACGCCACCAGCGAACAACGGCGGGTTTAACGCAGATAAGGATGCGAGTGAAATACCAGATGGCATGACGCGTCACCGAGGGATAGTCGACGAGGCTTGGATTCAAATACGGGGCGAGTATCTGCTCGGCCAGGTAGCGCTCGAGATTTGCCTGAAAGTCTGAATCACGCACTGTTGCCATGCCGGCAATGGATACGACCGGCTGATCCTTTCCGCCCTCAAAGAGTAAGCCGGTTTTTGGATTCCGGCGCGCGCGCTCGGCCTTGGCTGGATACGCGAGACCCGTGCCCGCATCGATGGTCTCGAGGTCTTCACTGGTAAATGTCACTAACGGCGTATCGATCGGCACACCCGCCGCACTGACTGTGGCGAACTCCGCGAGAAATCCGGAGCGAATCAAATGCGCAACCTCAGCGGGAAGCTGATCAAGATAGGTCATGGCCGATCCGCTCCCGCCTCAGGATTTCTGCGTGTCGTTGTGGCCCACGGCGACAGGATTCGTAAAGATCACGGCGTTTGGAATAATGACCTCCCGTCCTTCTTTCGTCATCACGATAGTAGCACGGGCCTGGATGTCGGAAACATTCCCTTCAATTCCCGTAACGCTGATGAGGTCGCCCAGCCTGAAAGGCTCCTGCAACAGCAATAGAATGCCCGCAAGGAAGTTTTGAAGAATATTCTGAAAGGCAAAACCTATGGCAACAGTTCCTATTCCGAGCACCTTGATCAGATCCGCGGCCTGAAATGACGGAGCAATTACCGATATCGAGATCAGGAAACCGAGGGCCGCGATGCATGTGTGAACGAGCCTTGCTAGCAGGAGCGCCACGCCTTGGTGCGAGAGCCGTCGCAATGCGACTCGGCGCGCGAGGGACTTCGCGAAAGATGCCACTAGAAGGAACAGGACAAGAATCAACAGCCCTAAAGCAATGTTTGGCAACAGCGAAATGATTTCATTCAGGATTTTCACGCCGGTTTTCCACGCGATCGAAAAATCAACTGACATAGCGCCTCCTTAAAGGATCTCTCGTTAAAGGATCTCTCGTTAAAGGATGTCTCGTTTGCTGTGCAATAACACACAGTGGACGCGCCTAGTATTTCCTCGACGCCTCAGAAGTGAAGTCTTTCTGATCCCTATTGGGTGTCGGACCATGCGCGGAACTATAGGCGATGTCCTACGTCGCTTCGTCGGGTGGGAGGCTTTTTTACTCCGTACGAAACGGGGTAATTTGAGGCCGAGTAGTACTCGTGGATCGCGATCGGCCGACGGCCGCAGACCTGACGACTCACACATAGGAGCGGACAATGACCCATTCAGCTCTATCTCCTGGGCCGGCTAGGATGGTCACCGGACTATTCACGAATAGGCAAAGCGCCGAACGTGGGTATGGATCTGCAACTCGGCTGGGCTATGAGAACTCTGACATCGACGTGATCATGTCCGAGGAGACGCGAAACCGATACTTCTCGCCTGGGCATGACACCAAAACCGGCCTGAGCAGCAATGCGACAAAAGATGCGGCAAAAGACGGAATATCCGCCGCGGACTTGGGCGGACACACCGGTGGAATGATCGGCACGGTTGCCCCGGCGCTGGCTGGCGTAGGCACTCTCTTGCTCGTTCCCGTGTTGGGCGTCTTTGCCGCTGGACCCATTGCCGTAGCCCTGACCGCCGCTGGGGCTGTTGGGCTTGTAGGTGCATTGATAGGGGCGCTTGCGAAATGGGGCATTCCCGCAGAGCGCATCGAGGAATACGAACAAGGTATTCGTGCGGGCGGCATTCTGATGGGAGTGAAGCCGCGCTCCGAAGAGGATAAGAGCAATTTGGTGCGGGAGTGGCAAGCGTGTGGTGGAAAGCTCGTGCATTCGTGAGACGGCCTTAGCGTGTGTTTGATTATGTCAACGGTGCCGTTTTCAGGACTAGAAGACGGCTAGCGCATAACTCCGCGACGCCCATGAAAACAACGACTTATAAATACCGCCTTCGGCGGACAGCATCTTTGGGATTGATGCATATCATGTATAATCTAGTAAGTTTTTCGCATAACGATAATGAATGTGCACTCAGCCTTCCTGGTCTCCATCAGCCCAGTTTAGCTTCCGATCTCGGGCGAGGTTTCTGTCCGTGTGAGGGACGTAAATTTCTTCATGGTTGGTGCCCCTAAGACCGCGACGACAGCGATCGCTCAGTACCTGCGCTCGCATCCCAATGTCTTCATGTGCGAGCCCAAAGAGCCGTATTTTTTCAGTTCAGACATTGGCCCATCGCCCTTCGCAAAAAATGTTCGGCAATACCTCAATCTGTTTTCGGACGCATCGCCGAACCATTCGATCGTTGCAGAAGCCTCGGCAAGCTACCTGATGTCTTCCGCGGCATGCGAAAAGATTTATGAATTCAATCCGCGCGCCAAGATTCTGGTAACCCTGCGAAATCCAGTGGATCTCCTTTATGCGTGGCACTCCGAAATGCTGTATGCGGGCGAGGAGTCGGAGGCGGATTTCGAGCGTGCGTGGTCGCTGCAGGGTGAGCGGGCGCGCGGCCATGCGTTGCCCCGGTTATGTACCCGTCCTCTTCTGCTCCAATACGAGAAAGTCGGGCTCATCGGCGAAGGTTTGAAGAGATTCCTTCAACGATTCGGCAAATCTCAGGTGGCTTGGATCCTATTCGATGACTTCAAGGCGGATCCCAAGGCTCAGTACGGCCGCCTGTTGCAATTTCTAGAACTTCCGATCGAAATGCCGGATCATTTTGCCAAAATAAACGGCAACAAGCAGCATCGCGTGCCGATCTTGGGAAGGACTGTGCGTTTCCTGCGCCAGCGATTGGCAACGCCCATCAACATGACGTACGGGGCATTAGGAGTCCAAACATCGGGCATCATTCGAAGTATCGATATGTTGAACACGAAAATTGTGGACCGGCAGCATGGGCCAACTGCATTTCGCAACCATTTGAAGGCCATATTTCGCGCCGATATTCAGCTTTTGGAGAGCTTGGTCGAGCGCGACCTAGCTCACTGGTACGCTTGAATATGGCGCTGGCTCGCCGGTGGACGCGACGACGGCTGCATGCGGGACATTATTAGTCAACTCTGCGGTAAATCGCAGCAGTTTCGTTTCGAAAGAACGCTGCGAACAACAAAAACACCAGAAGCGCGAATATCGCCGGGCAAAGCCAAATGGCCTGCCAGTCATGGACGCCGTACCGGACGAAATGATCGGCGACCTGTCCGGCCGCCCAGAATCCAACCAGCATGCCAATTCCATAGGTCGCCAACGTGATCATTCCCTGGGCGGCGGTCTTGCAGTACTCGCCGGCCCTCGAGTCCGTAAAGATTTGTCCGGAGACGAAGAAGAAATCGTAGCAAACGCCGTGCAGAGCGATGCCGATGAGCAGCATCCATACGAGCGGGCCTGCATCGCCGTAGGCAAACAGGGCGTAGCGCACCGCCCAGGCCATCATGCCGAGCAGCAGCGTCCCCTTCATACCTATGCGCAACAGGAAGAAGGGAACGAGCAGCATAAAGGCGATTTCCGACATCTGTCCCAGCGTCTGTTTGCCGGTGGCATTCACGACATGGATTTCCGTCAGGAACGGGTTGGTGTATTGATAGTAGAACGCCAGCGGTATGCAAATCAGAATCGAGGCGACCACAAAGACCAGAAAATTTCGGTTCTTCAACAACGCTAGTGCTTCGAGACCCAGGAGCTCGCGCAACGTGACGTGCTCACCCGACTGTGCGCGCGGCGGTGTCGACGGCAAGGTGAAGCTATAAACACCAAGCAGGAGGGATGCAGCCGCGGACATCGTAAAGGTATTTTTCAGAAGACCCCCGCTGAGACCCGCCGCGGAGTCCCACGAGAAAACGTAGCTAATGGCCAATCCCGCAATAATCCATCCAATTGTTCCCCAGATGCGAATCTTCGAAAAATGCGTTGATGGATCTTCCATTTGACGAAAAGCAATTGCGTTTACCAGTGCGAGGGTTGGCATGTATAAGATCATGTAGGGGAGCAAAACCGGATAGAACTCGCCGAAGCTGTGAGTTCGTGCGAGCATAAACAGCAGGACGGCGCCAATGAGGTGAATAACACCTAAGAGCCGCTCGGCATTGAAGTACCGATCAGCCAGTAGGCCGACTATGAAAGGCGCAATGATTGCGCCCCACGATTGGGTCGAGAAGGCCGTGGACGTTTGCGCCCCGGTGGCGGCCAGATTCGCGGCGAGGTAACTGCCCAATGTGACGAACCAGCCGCCCCAAATGAAAAACTGCATGAACATCATCACGCTCAATCGGACCTTGATACCCGTCGTCATGTGGACGAAATTCCTTGTCTAGTCCAGATCATGGGAGTGCGAAGGCGACGTACGCGGCGCCCTGCGGGCCTTTCTTGTTGCGCGCATTGTTAGTGCCAATGACGACGTATTGCTTTCCACCGATTTGATAGGTGGCCGGCGTCGCAATCCCTGCATAGGGTAATTCGGTTTCCCAGAGAATTCTCCCGGAGCCACTATCGAAGGCGCGGAATTTGTGGTCGTAGATCGTCGCCCCGATGAACAGCACGCCGCTCGCCGTCAAAACCGGGCCGCCGTAATTTTCACTACCCGTGTTCTTCTGGCCGCCGGCCACTAATTCCGGGTACTCGCCGAGCGGCACCTTCCAGAGATATTTGCCGGTATTAAGATCGATGGCGTTGAGCGTTCCCCACGGCGGAGCGATCGCGGGATAACCGTCCGGATCCAGGAATTTTTCGTAGCCGGTAAAGCGATACGATGCTGCCGTCTGCACTGACGCTAGCGGTGTGCTTGATGCCTCCTTGTCACCTTGAGTCTGCTCCGTGCTTTCAGCGCCACTCAAGAAGCCAAGCAGCGCATTCAAGTGCGGACCATCGAGGTTTGCAAAGGGTGGCATTCGACCGCGTCCGGTCCGAACGACGTCCGCGATCTGGGCCGCCGTGAGTCGTTGCTCAATGTGCAGCAAGGAAGGGAAGGCCGGTGGGGAGCCCGCGCGGCTCTCTCCATGACAAGTGGCACACTGCGTCTGATAGATGATCACGCCTGGATCGTTCTCCGTTTGATTGGGAATCAGCATGCCCGTCCACGCTAGGTCATTCGCGTTGACGTAGAGGATGCCCTTGACCGGATCCACGGCAGGCCCGCCCCACTCGGCACCGCCGTCGAAGCCGGGGAAGACTACTGTCGGCTTACCCACGCTAAACGGCATGAATTGACCTTCACTGCGAAATCCGCGCAGCTGCTGCACAGCCCACGCGTGCGCCGCCGGCGTCCGTTGGGTCAGCAGATCTTCAGTCAGGCGCTGGCGCGCGAAAGGCTCGGGGGCCACGGGCCGAGGTTGTGTCGGGGAGGCGAACTCGCCGGGCACGTCACTCGGCGGATAGGAGACCTCCTCGATCGGAAAGAGCGGCTCGCCCGTAACACGATTAAAGACGTACACGTAACCTTGCTTGGTCGTCTGCGCGACCGCATCGATCTTCTTGCCCCCATGTAAGACGGTGACCAGCACGGGGGGCGAGGGTAGATCGCGATCCCAGATGTCGTGGTGAACCACCTGGAAGTGCCAAAGACGCCTGCCGGTGGCGGCATCCAGAGCGAGGAGTGTGTTGGCAAACAGGTCATTCCCCACCCGATCCGCCCCATAGAAATCATCGACGGCCGATCCGGTCGGTACGTAGACAATTCCACGCCGTTCATCGAGCGCGAAGCCGGCCCAGTTGTTGGCGGAACCAGATTTCCGCCAGGCATCGGCCGGCCATGTGATGGAACCCAATTCCCCAGGGTGAGGAATCGTGTGAAAGGCCCATCTCAACGCCCCGGTACGCACGTCATATGCACGAATGTCCGCCGGCGGGGCGGGCTTCACTTCAGAGGTCCGAAATCCGACGATGATGACATTTTTGTAGATCATCCCCGGGGAAGTCATTGAGACGTAGTATTGCGTTTGATCTCCGATCAGGTTCTGTCGCAGATCGATCCGGCCATGTTCGCCGAAACTTTCGACCGGTTTGCCCGAGTGAGGATCTATAGCGTAGAGATAGTTCATCACACCAGCCAGCAGCCGGCTGTGCTTTCCATCGGTCCAGTACGCCAACCCGCGATCGGGCCCGCTTCCGGGGATTCCAGAATCGAAAGTCCACAACCGCCTTCCCGTGGCGCCATTGAGCGCGATGAGCTTTAAGCTCGGCGTAAAGACGTACAGCGTTTTCCCGATGACCAAAGGATTGGTCTCGGGATCTCCAGCTTCGGCGAAGTCGACACGCCAGACAAGTTTAAGTTTTCCAACGTTGTGCGGCGTGATCTGCGTCAACGGCGAATACCGGTCACTGCATGGATCCCCACCGTAGACAGGCCAATCGGTGCGCGGGGCTACAGCGAATGCCGCGCCTGCCAAAAAAGTAAAGGTGTAGGCAATTTCCCAATGGATTGCAGGTCTGCGCAAACTACTGGAGCCCTAAAAGCTGACGGTTTAGGTCGAGATCTGTCTTCGTCGCCGCAAAATCATCAAATGCTTTTTCCGTCACACGAATGATGTGATCGCGGATGAATGATGCGCCTTCGCGCGCACCGTCCTCCGGATTTTTGAGGCAGCATTCCCACTCGAGTACCGCCCAGCCCGGGAAGTCGTATTGGGCGAGCTTGCTGAATATTTGTGTAAAGTCCACCTGGCCGTCGCCCACCGAGCGAAATCGCCCTGGGCGGTCGATCCAGTCCTGATAGCCGCCGTACACGCCGCTGCGGCCGTTGGGTCGAAACTCGGCGTCCTTGACGTGAAAAGCGCGAATTCGTGAGTGATAGATGTCGATGAATTGAAGATAGTCGAGCCGTTGCAGCACGAAGTGGCTCGGATCATAGAGGATGTTGGCACGTGGATGATCGGCCACTGCCGACAGGAATCGTTCGAAGGTAATACCATCGTGGAGATCCTCGCCGGGATGAATCTCGTAGCACACATCGACACCCGCGTTGTCAAAGGCGTCCAATATCGGCTGCCAACGGCGACCCAACTCGCGAAAGCCCTCGCTGACGAGGCCCGCCGGTCGTTGAGGCCAGGGATACATGAGGTGCCACATCAAAGCGCCGGAAAAGGTCACGTGGCGCGCCAAGCCCAGATTGCGGCTGGCCTCGGCGGCCAATAGCAGTTGGTTAACTGCCCATTTCTGCCGCGCTTCTGCGTTGTTGCGCACGTCGGGTGGCGCAAAGCCATCGAACATCGAATCATATGCGGGGTGCGCGGCGACCAGTTGGCCCTGCAAATGGGTCGACAGTTCCGTGATCTGGAGCCCGCGCTGATTGAGCATGCCCTTGATCTCGTCGCAGTAGGATTTGCTGTCTGCAGCCTTCTGCAAATCTATGAGGCGTGGATCCGAGCTTGGGATTTGCACCGCAGTGAATCCCAATTTCGCGGCCCAGTCGGCGATCGACGCCAGCGTATTGAACGGCGCAGCGTCGTCGGCAAACTGCGCCAAGAAAATGCCGGGACCTTTGATGGTTTTCATGCGGTCGCCTTGTTTGGGGACCCATCGATTCGGGTCCATGGGCTGTTTGCACGGCTACTCCGCACCGCCGCGTCGACGAATGCCATGGCGCGCACCCCGGCATCTATCGTGGGTACTGCCGAGCGCTGCAGGGCACCTACGTCACCATTGCGAACGCTGGCGGCGAAGTCCCGATAAATGTTCGCGAAAGCCTCGATGTACCCTTCTGGATGACCCAGCGGTAAACGGAACGCCGCCTTCGCGCCGTCGCTTAGGGCCATCGAATTGGCGGCCCCATGCAGGATTTTTGTACAGCCGTCCAAGGACGAGACAGTCAGCCGATTGGGATCCTCGTGCGACCACATTAACCCGCTCTTCTCGCCGTATACCTTGATGGTCAATCCGTTGCGTTCTCCGGCCGCAATCTGCGAGGCAATCAAAATTGCGGGAGTTCCGTTGTCCAAACGTAGCAACACATTGCAGTCATCATCGAGGGCTCGCTGCGGCACGATGCTGCTGAGTTGCGCGGCCACTTCCGCAACTTGCCGGCCCGTGACAAATTCCAACAGATTGAAGGCATGCACACCGATGTCCGCGATGCAGCCGCCGATGCCCGCCTGTGCTGGGTCGGTCCGCCACGCCGCTTGCTTCTGGCCGACGGCTTCGATGGATTCGCTCAACCAGCCCTGGGAGTACTCCACGACCACCTTACGAATTGCTCCCAACTCAGCGCGCGCACAAATCTCTCGTGCTTCGCGAACGAGGCCATAGCCGGTGTAGGTATAGGTGAGTCCATAGAGACGGCCGGAGCGGACCACAATGTCTCGCAGCGTCTTTGCTTCGACCAGCGTAGCCGTGGCAGGTTTGTCGCTGAGTACATGAAATCCATTGTCCAGAGCGGCTCGGGCGATGGGTAAGTGCAAGTAATTGGGCGTGACAATAGCGACAAAATCGATCGCATCGTCGCGGCCCCGCTCGCCGGCGAACATCGCCTGGTAATTCGCGTACGACCGCTCGGGGGCGACACCATAGTGTTTGCCGGCCTCTCGCGACCGGCCGATGTCGCTGCTAAATGCGCCGGCGACTAAGCGGATTCCTCCGTCAAGCTCAGCCGCCATCCGGTGCACCGGCCCGATGAATGAACCGGCGCCGCCGCCGACCATTCCCATGCGCACGACGCGGCTCGATTCGAGCATTATGATTTACCCACGATCGTTCACCCAGACAGCAGCGCCAACTCGACCTCATTTTCAGAATAGGACGATTATGACTCATGCTGCAACGCACGATTCGCATCATAATACTGTGGTATCTACCAGAACACCATTGATGCATCTCTTGAAATAAAGCATCGTTATTAACGATAGGAGACCAGCGTGCGGAAACTATCAAGACGAGAATTTGCAATAAGCGGCGTGTCCGCGGCGCTTGCAGCGCTGACGGCCACTGATATTTTGTCGGTACGATCTGCGGCATTTGGTCAAGGCGATCTCTCCTTCGTTAATCCAGAACTGCGGGCACCCCTACTGCAGTTGCTGACCAATTCTTCATTCCCTTCGACGCTTTCGCCGACCACTTTGGAGGCAAACAGGAACGCTTCAGAGTCCCTTGCGCGTCCACCGCTCGCTGCTCCCAAATTCGAAAAGAGATTGGTCAGGGGCCCGGCCGGTGCTCCCGACGTCGTCGTGTATCTAATAAATGCGGAGTCCGGCGCTCGAAAACCTGCCATTCTTCACACCCACGGTGGCGGGTTTGTGACAGGCAGTGCGAAGAGCGGGTTGGCTGAGCTGCAAGGAATTGCATCGTCGTTGGACTGTGTCATCGCAACTGTGGACTATAGGCTTGCGCCGGAGACGACTTTCGCCGGCTCGATGGAGGACAACTATGCCGGTCTCAGCTGGCTGTACCACAACGGCGAGGAAGTTGGGGTTGACCCCAAGCGCATCGCGGTGATGGGGGAAAGTGCAGGCGGGGGGCATGCGGCGCTACTTGCGCTCACGGCGCGGGACCGAGGCGAGATTCCCATCATCTTTCAGGCTCTGATTTATCCGATGCTGGATGACCGCACCGGGACATCCCTGCATCCGAAAAGCCCTATTGGGTCACTGATTTGGACGGGTGATAAAAACCGCTTCGGTTGGCGCTCATTTCTCGGTCATGAACCGGGAACCAGAGACATCCCCAGTCGAGCGGTTCCTGCTCGGTATGACCGCTTGTCAGGTCTGCCATCAGCCTTCATAGGTGTAGGCTCGATTGATCTCTTCGTTGACGAAGATGTAGAGTTTGCGCGTAGACTGATTGATGCCGGCGTTCCAACGGAACTCATGGTGGTGCCGGGCGCTTTCCACGGCTTTGACGGCATAGCGGCGCAGACCTCTTTGGCGAAGGACTTCACATCGGCAAAACTTGCCGCGCTTCGTCGAGCCTTTGAAACTGCCTCTTAGGCTACTGCAGGTCGACCGATTGATGAGATAATTGCCGGAGCGGCCGGCCCATGTTGGTTCGGGTCAGATAGCAAGGAGAGTTGGATGAGCTACCGGCTCCAGGTCAATGGCACCGAGCAGGAGATCGAGGCGGATGGCGAGATGCCTCTTCTTTGGGTGTTGCGAGAGAAGCTTAAGTTCACGGGTACCAAGTTCGGCTGCGGCATCGGTGCTTGCGGTGCCTGTACCGTACATTTCGACGGTGCCGCGATGCGTTCCTGCAGTGTCTCTCTGGAACGCGCATCCGGACACCAAATCACCACAATCGAAGGGCTAGCGTCCGCATCGGTGCTGCACCGGGTGCAAAAGGCGTGGATTGATCATCAGGTACCCCAGTGCGGGTATTGCCAGTCAGGCATGGTCATGTCAGTGGCTGCTCTCCTGCGGGGTAATCCATTTCCCAGCGACGCCGATATTGACGCCTCGGTGACGAACATCTGCCGCTGCGGTACCTACGAGCGGATTCGCGAGGCAATCCACGCGCTTGCCGGTCAAGAGTTGGCGGAACCGAGCAAGGCCTCACGTGCGTAAAATAACCCGTCGCGCGTTCATAGCCACCGGGGGGCTGGTAGGGGGCGGACTCGCGCTCGGGATTGGATTGATGACCTTTGCTCCAAATCGCTTGCGCATTGGAACCAAGAGCGCCGGTGGGGGCCAAGCAGTCACCACGTGGATCAGGATCACGCCTGACAACGAAGTTATTGCGTTGATTCCGCTTTGTGAGATGGGGCAGGGCGCCTTGACTGGCGTCGCGATGATGCTTGCCGAGGAGCTGGATGCGGACTGGGCGCGAGTGCGAATCGAGCAGGCGCCGCCTGAGCAGATTTACGCCAACGGTTATATGCTTCGTGGCGTCGTCGCCGAAGGCGGCCTTAAGCTACCCCGATGGCTGGAACGCGGCTTTGACTATGTGAGCTACGAAGTAGCGGATTTCGTGAATTTTCAAATCACCGGTGGCAGCTCAAGCACGAACGGAACGGGACAATTCGGCATGCGTGTCGCGGGTGCAGCGGCTAGAGCGATGTTGCTTGATGCGGCTGCCGCCCGATGGAACGTGCCGGTTGATGAATTAAAGACCATGAATTCGTCGGTGTTTCACGGTCCATCCAAGCGTACCGCTTCCTATGGGGACCTTGCTGCCGCGGCCGCAAGAATTAATCCCCCACAACACCCATCGCTTAAGTCTCCGATTGACTACCAACTGATCGGAAGGACTCAGCTGCGGCGCGATATTCCAAGCAAGATCGACGGAACGACGGAATATGCGATCGACTTCGAAATGCCGGACATGCTGTACGCGACAGTAGCGGCTGCACCAGTACCGGGTGGCAAATTCGAGAGTGCCGACCTCGAGGCTGCTAAATCGCTATCCGGCGTGCATAAAATCGTACCGCTCGATAATGCAGTGGCTGTCATCGCGGAGGGCTACTGGCAGGCGCAACGAGCGCTGCGCGCAGCAAAACCTAAGTTTACGGATGCTGGCCTCGGCGCGATTGATACTGCTCATATATTTTCCGAACATGCTGCGGCTCTCGATGCACTTGGCAGTACGAACAGCGACATGGGCGCACGGACGCTGGCCGTCGAATATCGCGTACCCTATCTTGCACACGCGACCTTGGAGCCAATGTGTGCGACCGCGCGTTTATCAAACGGCCATTGCGATGTCTGGGCTGGCACCCAAGATCCCTTGAATGCGCGGCATATCGCTGCCAAGGCCGCGGGCATCGATGTAAGCAAAGTGACCTTCCACAATTGCCCTCTCGGCGGAGGCTTCGGCCGTAGACTTCCCGGTGCATTTGACTTCATCGAGCAGGCGATTCTGATCGCGAAAACGGTTGCGCCTCGCCCCGTGAAGTTGATCTGGAGTCGCGAGGAGGACATGCAGCATGATTTTTACCGGCCCGCCGCGCTCGCCCGAATGAGCGGCGCGCTGGACACGGACGGACGCCCGATCTTCTGGGGGAGCAATTTCACGGGAAACAAATTCCTGGATCCTGCCGCGGCGCAGCCAATCTATGGGGTGCGCAAGACAAAGATTCGGGTCGCAAAGGCACCCGAGCACCTGCGCCCCGGGTCCTGGCGGTCGGTTACTTATTCATCCCAAGGATTTTTCATGGAATCCTTTGTCGATGAACTCGCGTACCTGGCAAGACGCGATCCGCTCGAATACCGGCTTAGTCTGCTGGCCGACAAACCTCGGCACCAGGCGTTGCTTAAGCATGTCGCGGCGATGTCGCACTGGGGTGATGCACCGCTGGTGGGTCGCGCCCGTGGCGTTGCCATCGTAGAATGTTTCGGCACCCGTATTGCAGAAGTGGCCGAGGTGAGCGTCGAGGCAAACGGCGTCATTCGCGTGCATCGCGTCGATGCCGCCGTTGACTGCGGCTTGGTCGTCAATCCCGGTCAGGCGCAGGCACAAATTCAAGGCGGAATCATTTTTGGATTGTCGGCCGCCTTGCTGCAAGAGATCACGGTGCGAGGCGGGGCGGTCGAGCAGCGGAGTTTTCCCGACTATGAAATGGTGCGCCTTGAGAACGCCCCGCGCGTGCACGTCGAATTCGTGGAGTCAGACGCGCCAATGGGCGGACTCGGCGAGCCGGGCGTGCCGCCGATTGCTCCTGCTGTCGCGAATGCGGTATTTGCACTCACTGGGAAACGACTGCGTTCATTGCCGCTCCGGCTTTCTTGAGCATTGTCGCCGGAGCCCGGGAACCACGGCGAGGGTCATCGGACCCTTGTCGAATGCGGACGCGGCGGTCTTGACGGAAAAATAAGGGCGTGTCTGCAACCATAACTGCGCGTCGGCCTTCGCTTGCCTCTGCGGCTCTCGCCTGCATGGGCGTCGTTTTCGGAGATATCGGAACGAGCCCTCTGTATACATTGCAGGTGGCGGTCAAGACTGCGAGTCCAGACGGCGTCGTAACTCCGTCGGCGGTCTTAGGGATCGTATCGCTGATATTCTGGTCCCTGATCATCGTGATATCGATTAAGTATGCCATCTTGATCATGCGTGCAAGCAACCACGGGGAAGGCGGCATTCTAGCGCTGCTCGCCATGGTGACACCCAAAAGCTCCGGGGCCAGTCGATGGGCGCCGCTCATGCTCATCGTTGGACTTGTCGGCGCAACCCTGCTTTACGGTGATGGGACGATTACTCCTGCAATCTCGGTCTTGAGCGCCGTCGAGGGAATCAAGCTGTATGCGCCGCAGCTAGGCCGTTTTGTAGTACCCCTGACGCTCATCATTCTCGTGGCTTTATTTCTGATCCAACGCAAGGGGACTGCTTGGATCGGCCGCCTATTCGGTCCAATTATGCTCATTTGGTTCGGCGTGATTGCCGTGCTCGGCATCATCGGGATTGCCAAGAGACCGGCGATTCTCGCGGCGTTAAGTCCGCTTCCAGCAATCACCTATCTATCGCACGCCGGGCCATTAGGTTTGGCCGTGATTGGCGGAGCATTCCTCGCCGTAACGGGTGGCGAGGCTTTTTACGCCGATATGGGTCATTTCGGACCGCGTCCGATCCGTTTCGCTTGGTTCAGCGTAGCACTGCCGGCGCTGACCTTGAACTATTTTGGCCAAGGCGGGCTGCTGTTGACCGAGCCAGGAGCCATCGAGAACTCCTTCTTTCAACTCGCGCCGCAATGGATCCACTATGGCCTTGTGGCGCTCGCAACCGTCGCTACCGTCATCGCCTCACAATCGATCATATCCGGAGCATTCTCGCTGACGAGCCAGGCAATCCAGCTTGGCTTTTTGCCGCGGATGAAGATCGTCCATACTGCGGGGCACGAGATGGGACAAATCTACGTGCCCATGGTGAATTGGCTGCTGGCCCTGGGCACGCTCGCTGCCGTGATCGGATTCGGCTCGTCCGATGCCCTGGCCGGCGCCTTCGGCATCGCAGTGTCGCTGCTCATGGCGATTACAACGCTCATGGCAACCTTCGTCGCGCTGCAGTGGAAGCACAATCCCATTCTCGTGCTTGGAGTCAACGGCAGCCTGCTCGCACTCGACGTGCTATTCGTTGCGTCGACTTCGACCAAACTGTTCGATGGCGGCTGGTTTCCCTTGGCCATCTCAGTCGTGATTGCCTTTCTCATGCTCACGTGGCGAAAAGGTCAGGCGATCATGGACCGCGTGCGTCTCGAAATCCGGGAGCGATCCCAGGATTTCATCGCGCGAATCAAGGCGCATCCTCCCTACCAAATCCCGGGGACGGCTGTCGTTCTCGGTCGTATGACACAAGGCGTGCCGTTGCCCCTATCGCACAATGTGAACTTCAATCATGTCATTCATGAGCGGGTTCTGCTGGTCGCCGTCGAAATGATGGACACGCCGCGCGTCGAGGACGGCGAGCGCGTGACCGTCACCGATCTCTGCGACGGCATGACGCGTGTCCAATTGCACTTCGGATTCATGGAGAAACCCGACGTGCCTCAGGGCCTTCTGACCGCGGCCGCGCGGCACGTCATCGCGCCATGCAATTTGCAGCGAATGACCTACTTCGCCGGGCATGAGACGATTATCCCCACATCTCGGCCAAATGGCATGGCGCGGTGGAGAAAATCGCTCTTCGCGCTGATGCATCACAACGCGCAGCAACCCGCTGCCTATTTCAGCATTCCGAGCGCACAAGTCATGGAGATTGGAGTGGAGTTTGTGATCTGAGGCGTCTAAAGTAGCCAGCTCATAATTTCGGAGCTGTCCGACGCAACCGCTTGTGGGCAAAGAATGACGTCGGATCTCTCGCAGTTCGGTTTCTTGCTTTTCGTTTCCGCGCTGGTAGCGATGCTGAGCCGTCGCCTGCGTTTGCCCTACACCGTAGGGCTCGTGCTTGCCGGGATGGGTCTTTATTTCACGCACATCTACCTAAAATGGCACCTATCCAAGGAGCTGATTTTTTCGGTGTTCTTGCCACCTCTCGTGTTCGAGGCAGCCTTATTCATCGATTGGAACGAGTTCAAAAGGGATATGCCCGTTGTCGGCCTGCTCGCGACGGTCGGCGTTGTGCTGGCAGCAGCCATCACCGCGATCGGCATGTTTTACGGACTCGATTGGGATTGGGGGAGCGCCATCGTTTTCGGGGTGCTGATCGCCGCCACCGATCCCGTCTCGGTTATCGCGACCTTCAAGGAAGCGACCGTGCCCAGACGGCTGAGGTTGTTGATCGAAGCCGAGAGCCTGCTGAACGATGGCACCGCAGCGGTGGCCTTCGTGACGGTGCTTGGCATTCTCGCCGGGGCGCAGCAGGACGGCTGGTCCATTGCCGGCACTCTGTTTGTGACGACTGTCGGAGGGTTGTTGGTCGGGGTCGTCGTAGCCTTCGCGCTGATGAAACTCGCCGGGCAAACCCCGGACTATCTGGTGGAAATTACCTTTACGACCTTGTCCGCGTACGGCTCGTTCTACATCGCGGAGCACTACCATCTATCCGGCGTACTCGCCACACTGGCGACCGGTCTCGTGGTCGGAAACTTTCGCTCCTCGTCCATGATCAGTAAGGCGGGCATACAAGCTCTGAGACCCTTTTGGGAATACGCTGCATTTGTCGCGAACTCGATCATCTTCCTCTTGCTCGGTGCACAGGAGGCGCAGCAGCACTTTCACAATCTTTGGACGCCCGTTGCTTTCGCTATCTTTCTCGTGACTTTGGGTCGCGCGCTCGCCGTCTATCCGCTGTGTGCGTTGTTCACTTCTAGTCGCTTGCGCGTCGACCTTCGGCAGCAGCACATCCTGTTTTGGGGCGGACTGCGCGGCGCACTGGCTCTCGCACTGGCGCTGGCATTGCCGCCGACGCTGCCGCGACGTGATGATGTGGTCACACTTACGTTCGCCGTTGTCGCGTTTTCGGTTTTTGTGCAGGGCTTGAGCATCACGCCCTTGTTGCGACGCCTGCATATAGCTGCACCGGATTCGACGACGTCTTGATTACTTCTTGGGACCGAAGGAAGCGATCCACTACCTCATCCTTTTGACTCCGTCCTGACTGTCTGCCAAATATTTGGTACCATGTTACCAATAAGCGGGCGGATGGAGGTGAAAACCGTGGTTGACATGTGCGCAAAGAGTATCTCGAAGACGCTATTCGTCTACCGAGCCTTTTTCGTGTCCTACATTGTGTGGACCAGCGCTAGAAGCTACCTGATTGCGCGAGCAATGCCCTCAGCGGTGCAGAATCACCATCATCTAGTGATGTGGTTGACTCCTTTGGAAATTGTCGCCGCGCTCGCGTTTCTTTTCATTCGGATCGAACTCTTTGCGGCAATCTTGCTTTGGTTCGTTTTCGCCGCAGCGTCGCTGCATGAGCTCTTGGCGGGATCGGTCCCGGCGCACCTATTTTTTTATGCCGGCACCGTCGCAATGCTGGTTTATGCAAGCCGACTCAAGTCGGCTTCGAATTCATGCATCACACTTTTCGCCGAGTACCCTTGTCTGGATAGGCGGCGAAAGCTGAGCACAAGCGGCAGCCGCACCTAGAATCATCAACAACGTAACCTTGCGCGGAGAATGTGGCTTATTACGGGCCTGCGCCAGCGTCGGGGGCGCCCGCTTGCATATCCATGTCCATGCCACCCCATTTTTGCTGCTCGTTCGGATAGACATGTGTCATCCAATTGAATACCACCGGGATCCACAATCCCTGTGCTGCACGGCACGCGTCTTCGCTGTGGATACTGCCTTGGGGACCAAAACGCGCATTTGGCCCGAACTGATCGCTGCGGGGCAAATTTTTTGGGCCGCCGCAAAAGTCCACATGTCGATGCCAGGTGGCGATGCTCAACGGTGCAATCGCATTCAATTGCAGTGGCGAAGCATCAGCTGGGGCGGTGTACATTACGCCGACCGCTTCCAATCCGTCCGCTGTGCGCTTATATAGAATCGATCCCGGGCGGCTATAGTCGACGTGCCGCTGCTCCTCACGTCGATAACGGTAGTTGGTGTAGTGGATTTCTTCTCCCATCCGGCCGGTGGGGTAGAAAGGCTTATAGCCATCGCGCACCGCCGTCTCTACGTCGCGGTAACGGGACAGCACCGCGGCAGCGGCAGCGAGGATTTCCCTGGCGTGTTCTGCGTCACCCGGCGCCGGATCCCCCTTCAACGACATCTGCATGTGCCTACCCATCTTCATTGACGGCACCGGTGTTTCATCCGTACTAACACTGTAATGGCGTAGCAGGCGCTCCCACACTGGAAAGTCCTGCGCCAAAGCGATATTGGAGTAGCCGATCAACGTCGTAATTAGCACTGCATTTCGGATCATGCAAACTGCTCCTAACTGTCAGGATTAGCGAACGGTACCATGACCGGCAGCTCAAGACTGAACTCACCAAGATCGGATTGGCGCGGATAGGTGGTGTATTTAGTGTGGTTTGGTAGAATTACCAAGCCACGCTTTCGTGGCGCCACGAGTCAGACCATGGGACTAGCACGTTGCAGCAAAAGTCGTGCGAATTCTGGTGCCTCCGAAGCGCAGTCAGCTAAGCCCTTGGATGTACGCACCCGCCTGCTGCAGGCAGCGGACGATATTCTGGTATCCGAGGGCCTTCAGGCGCTCACGCAGACTAGGGTGGCCGAGGCGGCGGGAGTTCGCCAGAGCCATTTGACGTATTACTTCGAGAGTCGATCGGCTCTGATCAGGTCCATCATCGAGTACACCGCAAGCAGCTTGGTTGCGCAGTTTACTGACGATGCCAGAGGTGGGCGAGTCAGCCTACCGGAGCTTCGGCATCGGCTCATGGAGAGCCTGTCGGATCGGAGGATTGCGCGGCGCATGATGGGCATACTTGTTTCGACTGACGAGGATTCATCGCTGATGGCTGTGCTGGATGAAATCGAGAACCGGCATTGCGCCTCGATGGCCCAGACAATACGGCAACTAGGCGTCGAGCTTTCCGACCAAGATGTCATGCTGCTGCACTCATCGTTGATCGGCATTTTGTTGCGTTATTGCAATCGCAACTCAAGGGCGGCACGCCAGCAAGCCAAAGCGCTGATCGGTGAAGCCTTCGATCGCGTGGTTGCGAACGCAAGAACCACGTCGCGTCGTTCTCCCAAGCTATCGGTGGTGAAGGCGCGCAAATGAGTCGACGTGTGACCCTGGCCGCCGTTGGCGTTATAGCAACAATGGTAGTGGCGCTGAGCGCCGCAATTTACTCGCATCTAAGCCACGCCGAGGCGCTGAAAGCGCGCAATGCTGCGGCAACGCTGCGACCGGCATTGACCGTAACAACTGCTCTCGCGCAGCGACAGGCGTTGCCTTCGCTGATCGAAGCCTCGGGCGTGGTTGCTGCGTGGCAGGAAGCTGACGTGGATGCACGTGTGTCAGGTCTGGCATTGGTGTCCGTCGATGCCAATGTCGGGGACGTGATCCATAAGGGACAGGTTCTGGCGCGATTCGATGCCGCAGATGTGCGCACACAGGTCGCACAGTCAGAGGCAAACTTAGCCCAGTTGGAGGCGAGTGCGCGGCAGGCCAACGCGGAGCGCGATCGTGCGTTGGCACTAGAGAGTCGCGCAGTGCTGAGCAAGCAAGACCTCTTGCAAAGCTTGACCCGGGCGCAGATGGCCGAGGCTGAGGTGGCGCAGGCGAAGGCGGCGTTGATGGCCGCACGGCTCAAGCTCGACTACACAATAGTAACGGCACCGGATGACGGAGTGGTATCGGCGCGTAGTGCGGCGTTGGGGCAGGTTGCGAACGCCGGCACTCAATTATATCGCTTCATTAGACGCGGGCGGCTGGAATGGAGGGCCGAGATTAGCTCGGCAGCCGTCTCCGCAGTCACGCCCGGGCTGGGAGTCAGCGTACGGCTGCCGGACGGGCTTACCGCCACGGGTCACGTCCGGCAACTCGCGCCCTCGCTCTCGAATGATACGAGACTGGCCCTTGTGTATGTCGATTTGGACCACGCCGCTTCCGCGCGCGCTGGCATGTTCGTCAGCGGCACCATCCAGACTTCGGTACGCGACGGCACGATCGTTCCGGCCGAGAGCATTGTGATTCGCGACGGACGCACGTACGTGCTGTATCTGTCCGGCAACCAGGTGCAGCAGCGGGCGGTAGAGATTGGCCGACGCCAGGGCAAACTCGCCGAGATTCTTTCGGGCATCTCGCCTGGCGATGTCGTTGTTGTGCGCGGCGCGGGCTTTTTGAACGATAACGACATCGTTAGGGTAGAGAATTGAACTTCGCGACTTGGTCGATACGCAATCCGATACCAGCGTTGGTGCTGTTTGGGCTCATGGCGCTCGCCGGCTTGGTGGGTTTTCATCGTCTGGCAGTGAAGGATTTTCCGGACTTGGATCTTCCGACGGTGCAGGTTGCGCTGCGTTTGCCCGGCGCGTCGCCCGCGCAACTGGAAACCGAGGTGGCGCGCCGGGTCGAAGATTCCATTGCGACCCTCGAGGGCCTCAGGCACATACGCACCGTGATCACCGAAGGGCAGGTGACCGTGACGGCTGAGTTCCAGATCGGACGCAATTTGTCGGACGCGCTGATCGAGGTCAAACAAGCCGTCGACAAGACGCGGCGCGAATTGCCCGCGAATGTTGAGGAGCCCGTAATCAACAAGGTCACGGGTAATGCAGGTGGGCCGTTTTTGGCCTATGCCGTCACCAGCACCGACATGGATGAGGAGGCGCTCAGTTGGTTCATCGATGATACGATTGCTCGAGCGATCCTCGCGATCCCTGGGGTCACCGAATTCTCCCGCGTCGGCGGGGGTACTCGAGAGATTCAGGTACAGGTCGATCCGGCGCGCCTCAACGCTCTCGGATTGACAGCCGCTGACGTTTCAAGCGCGCTCAAGCGTGTCCAACAGGAAGCCTCTGGCGGCCGAGGGCAGGTGGGGGGCGAGGAGCAGGGTCTTCGAACTCTCGCCACGGTTCGACAGGCTTCGGACCTTGAGAGCTTGCCGGTGCCCTTCTCGGATGGCCGCTGGCTGCGACTGAATCAGGTGGCCACGATTCAGGACACCCTAGCCGATAGAACTCAGGCGGCACTACTCGACGGTAGACCCTCAGTAGGCTTCCAGGTGAAACACACCAAGGGATCCGACGAACTCAAGACCGCCGACGATGTCCAGAAGGCGACCGAAGCGCTGGTGGCCCAGCATCCGGGCCTGCAATTTCGGCGAGTCAGCGCAACCGTTATCAATACGGCCGACCAATTCAACGGCTCAATGCGCATGCTGTACGAAGGTGCCTTCCTGGCGATACTCGTAGTATGGGGGTTTCTGCGCAACTGGCGCGCGACCTTTCTCGGTGCGATAGCGTTACCCTTGTCCATTATCCCGGCTTTCGCGTTCATGTGGTGGGCTGCCTTCACGCTCAACACGCTCACGCTGCTGGCGCTATCGGTTGTGGTGGGCATTCTGGTCGACGACGCGATCGTCGAGATTGAGAACATCGAGCGGCACATCCACATGGGCAAGAGCGTCCTTCAAGCTACTGAGGAGGCGGTCACCGAGATTGGTCTGGCGGTCATTGCGACCACGATGGCGCTCGTCGTCGTATTTCTCCCCACATCATTTATGAACGGCGTGTCGGGGCTGGTGTTCCGGGAGTTTGGCTGGACGGCCGTGGCCGCTATCCTGACTTCACTGCTGGTCGCACGATTGTTGACGCCGATGATGGCCGTTTGGATCATGCATCCAGCTCAGGGGCGTGAAGCCGGCGAAGGTCCGATCATGCGTACCTATCTCATTGCGGTTGCTTGGTGCACCCGTCACGGAGCCGTGACGTTCGCGGGCGCCACCCTATTTTTTGCCGGATCTCTCGCTCTAATACCACTGATTCCTCTTGGCTTCGTACCGGCCAGCGATACCGGATTCACGACCCTGCACGTCGAACTGCCTCCCGGGTCCAGCCTCGCCACCACGGTGGCTGTAACCGAACAAGTCCGTCGCGCATTTGCCTCAGGTCCGCATCCGGTGCCGGGAATCGCGAGCGTTTTCTCGACGGTGGGGCTGGCTGGCCCTGCCTCCGGGACCGCGGCTGGAGGCACGCCCGGTGAGGTGCGCAAAGGGACGATGATGATCTCGTTCACGAGCCGCGGATCGCGCCCGAACGCTACAGACATTGAGAATCAGATCCGCAGCCGCTTGGCCGCAGTGCCGGGTGGGCGCTTCTCGATCGAGAATGGGCAGCCGGGCGAAAAACTCGCACTCATTCTCTCGAGCCGCGACAGCGCTGCGCTGAAAACCAGTGCCGATGCCATTCAAGCTCAATTCCGAACATTGCCGTATCTGAGCGGTATCAATTCCACGGCTAACCTAGAACGTCCTGAGATTGTGGTGCGTCCCGACGGCGCGCGCGCCGCGGAACGGGGCGTTACCACTCAGGCGATCGCCGATACACTTCGGATCACCACGAGCGGGGATTTTACCGCGTCGGTTGCGAAGCTCAATTTGGCCGATCGCCAAGTCGATATTGAGGTGCGGGTACCGGAGTCGATTCGCAGCGATCTACCTGCGCTGGCAGCGCTGAGAGTCCCGAGCCGATCGGGACCTATTCCGTTGAATTCCGTCGCCGACGTGTCGATGGACAGCGGCCCAGCGCAGATTGACCGCTTCGACCGCCAGCGGAACATAGTGATCACCGCGGATCTCGGGGGTCATGCCTTGGGCGCGGCGCTTAAGGATGCCATGGAGCTACCGGCTGTCCTCGCGCTTCCGTCCAGCGTCGTGCTTCAAGGTTCACAGGATACTGAGATCATGCAGGAGCTCTTCTCCGGGATCGGCCAGGCGCTGGCCATCTCCATCTTGTGCGTATTTTGTGTACTGGTATTGCTGTTCAAGGATTTCTTCCATCCGATCACAATCTTGTCGGCGATCCCGCTGTCCATTGGGGGCGCGTTTGTGGCGTTGCTGATTGGAGGTGGCGAACTTGGTGTACCAGCCCTGATCGGATTGATCATGCTGCTTGGCATCGTTACGAAGAATTCGATCCTGCTGGTTGACTACGCGATTATCGGCATGCGCGAAGGCGGCTTGAGTGAATTCGACGCGCTGCTCGAAGCGTGTCGCAAGCGCGCCCGGCCCATCTTAATGACCACCGTGGCGATGATCGCCGGCATGGTCCCCCTGGCGCTTGGCATCGGCGGTGCGGACTCGAGCTTTCGCAAACCGATGGCCATTGCGGTTATTGGGGGACTGGTTACCTCGACAGCATTGAGCCTGTTGGTCGTTCCTGCCGTATATACCTATGTTGCGCGCGCCGAGCGCTATTGTCGCCGCGGGTTCGCGAGAGTTATCCTACGGCCGGAGTTGCCCAACCCCTCCAATGAGAGGCCATGATGAAAATAGAGAATAAACTCTGGGCCGTCATTGCAATTACATCCGCGAGCCTCGTCGCGACGAGCGCATTCGCAGTTCCTTCCGAGCATTGTGATACGGAAACCATTCGAGCCATGGCGCCGGCAGAAACCACCGTCGCCTTCGCCGCGCGCGAGTATGGGGGCGTCTGCCGTGTGCATGGCTATGTGACGACCCGCGATCCGGGGCCGAATAAGGTCCTTTTCGTGCTGGTGATGCCGGATAATTTCAACGGCAGGTATCTCTACCTCGGTGTGGGCGCAGCGGCGGGAGCATTGCCACCAATTCCCGCGGACCTTTCCGCCAAGGGTTATGCACTGGCAGGCAGCGACGGCGGGACCGGTGCCACCAGTGCAGCCGACTTCTCGTTCCAAAGCGATCCAGCCAAATTGCTGGACTACAGTTGGCGAGCAGTCCACGTGAGCGCCGGCGCCACACAGCAGATCGCGCGGTCGTATTACCAGCGCGATTCGCTCAATCGCTACATCACCGGATGCTCCGGCGGCGGACAGATGGGGCTGACGAATGCCGTCAGATTCGGTCGGGAAGATTTTGACGGCTTCATCGTCGGCGCGACACCTTTTCCCGGTTCGGTGCATCTGGCACAGATCTTCCGGGTCGCTCAATATCTGCAGAAGCACCCGGAGGGCTGGATATCGCCGGACATGGCGAAGCGGGCTGATGCGGCAATTCTGGCGCGCTATGACGATGTCGATGGCGCCAAGGACGGCATGATCGCCGACAGCCGTGATATTGGCGTTTTCGATGATGCGGTTCTGCGTGGGGTCGGCTTCACGCCCGCCCAAATCGCCACCTTCGAACTTATCCGATCATCGCACCACTATACGGGAGCGAATGTCAGCGGCGATGGTTTCGAGCCGGGTCTCTCCGTCAGCGATATCGAGGGCTGGTCGGGATTTGTGCTCGGTACGAGCCCGCCTCCCTGGCCAAGCATCGCGACATCCTCGCCAACCTCATTACTGGCGAACGGTGCGCCCTTTATCCACGTCATGACGGATACGATGGTGCGTAACCATTTTCCAGGCAAATTCTATGTCGACATCACGAAGGAAACCGAACTGACCGGCGTCGCTTTGGCAGAAGGGGCGGGCGCAGCTTCAAACTATGACAAGTTGGCGGCCAGCGGTGCGAAGATCATTCTGTACCATGGAGTAAACGATCAGGCTCAAAGCTATCTGTCGACATTGAAGAGTCGAGCGGACATCGCCGCGAAGTATCCCAACAGTGCGGACTGGATGCGGGCGTTTCCGATTGCCGGGATGAGGCACTGTTCGGGCGGCCCAGGTCCCACTGATGCACCGGTGCGGCTGCTCGACGCGATGGTCGAGTGGGTCGAGAAAGGCCAGGCGCCGGACACGGTAATCGCGGCACGGCACAGTCCCGCCACGGGCGCAGTAGAAAGAACCTTCAGACTCTGTGCGGATCCGACTCGAGTGGCTCTGAAACAGCCGGGCCTGGATTACATGACTGCGGAGAATTGGGTCTGCCGGTCTCCGGCCAAAGGCAGCTGACGCGCCCGCGGTGGGATCGCGGCAGAGCCGCGCCGCCCACCGAAACCACACATCGCCGATCAGCCCTGGTCAGGCACTCAGAAAGCGTGCGCAATGGTCTTTGCGATGAGCCGGTGCCCGGTTTGAGCCGGATGAATGTTGCAGACGTATTGATTGTAGACATCTGGATTCAGCAGTCCGGTGTTGCATGTCTTGCCGCCGAATGCCGGTTTGGAAGCCACGGTCTTGAAAGCTGTGAAGACGTCGGCCACGACTGCCCCGTAGGCGCTTGCGGGAGCCGCGATCGCCGCGTTCAGGTTTGCCGTGAGAGCGGTCGCCGCCGCATCGGAGTAGTCGAGCGAGTAGTAGTTGGTGACGACGATTGTGCCGTCATATCCGGTAGCGCGCAGATCCGCGAGAATCTTTTCCATGTTCTCTGCGACTTTGGCGAGCACCGCCGGCGCACCAGCGACGATGCAAGCTTCCACCAGCGCGGGTGTGGGTTGCGCGGCACATGATGCCTCGAGCAGCAACCCATCGTTCGCGCCCAGCGTGATCGTCACGAGGCGCACCTCGCGGTGGCTTTTCAAGTATGCGGTGGCGAACTCGAGCTGCGTGGACTTGTAGTCGACATGCAAAGGGTAGAGGCTGCGATAGAGCCTGCAGCCATTGTCCGGAGCCGTGGACGACAGAAAGCTGCCGGTAGTCTCGCCCGGACAAGCGGCATCCGCCACGTCGAGGTGAAACATGCGGCCGAGGTCGTCCGGGAAGCCGATAAAGTTTTCCGGATCGGTGTAGAAGTACTCGTAACCAACCGAGGCGATGTAGCTGAACGCAACGCTGTCGCCGAGCACGAGAGCGTCGCGTCGGTCCTGTGCAACTGCTGTCCCACCGATGCAAAGGGCAGCGCCCAGGAACAAGCGGGAAACAACACCAAGGATTTTCATTGTCCGTCCCTCCCCATGATTTGTTTTAAGAGTCGTGGCTATTCCAGCTACCACGAAATCAGGCAAGCAACCCTACGCGCGGGGCAGGGGCGCCGCAACTGGCATCATTAAGTAAAATCGGCACTGAGGCCCCGTAAGCTGCGAAGTATCCCCGTCGACTAGTGGCGCGCCTGCAGCGCCCGCGCGACCGGTTCAGCAACATCGCGGCGGACGAGCGGTTTGTGGAGCACGTCGATGACCCCTGCGGCCTGCGCGCGTTCGCTCAGTTGCGTGCCACCGTAGCCGCTCATGAGTATTATCGAGATCTCTGGTCGCAATTGCCGGATTTCGCGCGCAAGCTCGGTCCCCGTGAGATCGGGCATCGTCTCGTCGCTCAGCACGAGATCGAAGCGCTTCGGTTCCTCGCGAAACGCCTGCAGGGCGGCGAGGCTCGAGGCAAATCCCACCGGCTCGTAGCCAAGCTCGGCAAGCGTCTCTTCCGCGAGCGCAACCAGCGCAGGCTCGTCGTCTACGATCATGACGATCTCACCGTTGCCTCGCGGCAGCTCATGCGTAGGTTCCGCCAGGAGCCTTGGCATTTGGCCCGCGGCCGGCAGCCAGATCGTGAAGGTGGTGCCGACTCCCAATTGCGTCTCGACGTCAATAGCACCGCCGAAATCGGCAACGATGCCATGTACCAATGCGAGGCCAAGGCCCGTGCCATCCCCGACACGTTTCGTGGTGAAAAACGGATCGAACATGCGCTTGAGCACCGCGGGCGGAATGCCGCCGCCGGTATCACTCACCAGGAGGCGCACGTAGTCGCCGGCACACAGTGCACCGTGCGACAGTAAGCGGCGCTCGTCGACCGCGACATGTTCAAGCACCACGGTAAGCACACCAGCCCGTTCCATTGCGTGCACCGCGTTCGTGCAGAGATTCATGACCACCTGATGGAACTGGGTCGCGTCGCCCACCACCGTCATTTCGCCTGCATCGAGCCGCCGCTCGAGACGCACGTCAGCGGGCAGTGATGCTGCAAGTAACTCGAGCGTCTCTTCTACGACCGACTGCACCTGCACCGGCTCACGCTCACTTACCCCACTGCGGCTGAAAGTGAGAATTCTGTCGACGAGTCCTTTCCCACGCATTCCTGCGTGCATCACCTGATCAATCTGGCGGCGCACCGCGCTGTCCTCGTGCAAGTTGCTCTGCGCAAGTTCGCCGTATCCGAGAATCGCGCCGAGAATGTTGTTGAAGTCGTGCGCGATGCCACCGGCTAGTCGCCCGACCGCCTCCAATTTGGCCGCCTGCTGCAGCTGCCGCTGCATTGCCTCGCGCTCCCGTTCCTGGAGTCGTTGCGCTTCCTCCGCACGCTTGCGCCGGGTGATGTCCATCACCGCACCGACAAACTCGAGGTCGCCTGATTCGTTCGCCAGAGCGTGAGCCAGCACCTGGAGATGCTTGACCGACCCATCCCGCATCAGCAACCGATACTCCAGATCAAAATCCTTCTTGTCACGTCGGGCGCGATCGAGTGTCTGTTGGAAGAAATCTCTGTCTTCGGGATGCGCTTGTCGAACGATTTGCGCGAACTCGGGTGCAAGCCCCCGGTCACATTCGTAGATCCGAAAGGTTTCCGCAGACCAGTAGACCTCATCGGTTACGGCATTCCAGCCGAAACTCCCGGTGTGGCTCGCTGCCTGGCCTTGATCGAGGTAGGCCTCGCTGCGCCGCAAGGCCTCTTCTGCGCGCCGGCGCTCGCTGTTTTCCTGCTTCAGGTCCGTATAGAGATGGGCGTTCTCGAGTGAGACCGCGGCCTGGGAGGCGATCAGCTTCAGCACCGCGCTCCGGGCAGGTGTGAACACGTGGGGGGTCAGGTTGTTCTCGAGGTATAGCACACCGATCAATGTGGCCTGTCTGATCAGAGGCAAGCAGAGAACGGAGCGAACGCGATTGCGGCGGATGTACTCATCGGCAGAAAACACGTTTTGCGCCGCGGCATCATCCAGAATCACACTCTCCCGTGTCCGCACAACGTAGTGCAGGACGGACTCAGGTAGTTCCAGCACGGCGGCGCTCGATTGGTGGAAGCGGACCGTGATGGTGTCGCCGCTGGTCGTGGCTTCCGCCTCGAGCCGGTGCGCGCCGCCATGCGGAACGATCAAGAGTCCGCGCTGCGCTCCAGCGTGCTCGAGTGCGGTTCGCATGAGAGTGTCGATCAATTTTGCCAAAACGATCTCACCCGATACCGCTTGGGAAACTTTGACGACCGTCGCGAGATCGAGGTGTTCAACTTGGGCTCGGATCGTCGTTGTCGGCGGGGGCGCTGACGGTTCCGCCCGCAAATGCGGGTAGGACTCATCCAGTTGCCTCACCTTTCCGTCGGCCCCCCAACGCAAATAGCAGTAACGGGCGTTGCGCAGGTACGCCTGTGCAACGGTCTCGAAGCCACGCGCCGCGTAGAACCGTGCCGCGAGCTCGCCGGCGATGGCCTCGTTCTGAATGAAGCCGCTGTCGCGTGCCAGGCGGATGGCCTCTTCGTAGAGACGCTCGGCGTCGAGCTGCCGCCCTTCGATGCGCGCGATCTCGGCACTGATCAACACCGTGCGATTTCCGAAATTGTCGGGGCAGTGATGCGCCCAGATCTCAAGCCGCCGATGATGCGCGGCGAGCGCTTCGAGATGCAGAGGACGCTGGTCGGCCGACGTCGCGTTGCAGTATGCCGCTCGTGCAAGTGCGGCGTAAAAGCGGAATTCGGCCACCTCAAAAAATGACGGTGAGGTCCACAGGAGCTGTTGCGCCTGCAATTCGGCATCGATGGCGCACTCATAGTCGCCGGCATGAAAGCGTGCTTGCAGCTTTCGGATCCAATACCAGCAGGAGGGAAGTGCGAGGCGCGGATCCGCCGCGAAATGCTCTTCGAAGCGGGCCTCATCGAACTGCGCATCGTTGAAGGAGTTGAATGCCGGCGTCAGACCCCGAAGCGTAAGAATCAGCCTCAACTGACTGGTGATAATGTCGATGACGAGACCGAAGCGTATCTTGCGCGCGAATGCGAGTCCGGCCTCTGCTTCCCGTTGGATGTCGGGCAGTGGTTCACCGGAAGCGAGCAGGTTGGTGATCAGATTGTTGCAGCTGTAGGCCGCGAAGGTGAGGTCGCCGATCTCGTTGGCCGTGTTGAAAGCTCGCCGCACCAATGCGCGGCCGGTACGCACGTGTTTCGTCCAGGGATTGACGAGGTTGCCAAAGGAGGTGATGGACGTCAGGATGCGTCATGAGATGCTCGAGCAGCTTGAGGGTCGCCGCATCCAACCATTGGAGATCGTCGAGAAAAACAGCGAGCGGGTGCTCCTTGCAGGCGAAGACAGCCAGAAAGGATCGGAACACCATGTGAAAACGGCTCTCGGCCTCCGTGGTGGGGAGGGCTGCAACGGGTGGTTGCTTGCCGATGACGAACTCGAGCTCGGGAATGAGGCTCACAACGAGTTGGCCATTCGGGCCAACGGACTTCTGAATCGCCTTTTGCCAACGCTCGACCCCTGCCTCGCTCTCGCTCAGGATCTGGCGAATGAAGATCCGGAACGCTTGAGCCAATGTGGCGTACGGGATATCCCGTCTGTACTGGTCGAATTTCCCGGAAAGGAAAATTCCACGCGGGAGGACGATCGCTTTGTCCAGCTCATGGACGACCGAAGACTTGCCGATTCCGGAATAGCCGGACACCAGAACCAGTGCCGGGGTTCCGGTGCTGACCACTTGGTCGAAGGCAGCCAGCAGGATCTCGCGCTGTTGGTCACGTCCGTACAGTTTCTCGGGCATGACAAGTTTGTTTGAAGTGTCGTGCGTGCCGAGGGTGAACGCGTCGATGCGTCTCGTGGTCTCCCATTCACTGAGGCACCGCCTGAGATCGGCCTCGACACCGATCGCAGTTTGATAGCGATCTTCGGCGGTTTTGGCGAGCAGCTTCAATATGATTGCAGAGATTGGGCCCGGGACCCCCTTCGATCGGATGGCGGGCGGTACTGGCTGTCTTGCGATATGACAGTGCACCCACTCCATTGGATCGGACGCGGTGAACGGCAGACTGCCGGTCAGCAGTTCATATAGCGTGACGCCGAGTGAATATAAGTCGCTGCGGGAGTCGATCGAACGATTCATTCGTCCGGTCTGTTCGGGTGCCATGTAGGCGAGTGCTCCGGCGAGAATCTCCGGTGGGTCGGGCGATTGCCGCTCGCGTTGCAGCCGCGATGCGATCCCGAAGCCCATCAGCCACACTCGGCCGGTGGCAGGGTTCACGAGAGCGTTAGCGGGCTTGATGTCCTTGTGGATGAGACCGTTCTGGTGAACCCGGCCGAGCGCGGCCGACAGTCCAATGGCGACACGAAGGAATTGTCGCAAGTCGACCGGCGCTCCAACGAGACGGCCCAGAGGTTCTCCTCCGGGGTCCTCGAGCACCAGCGCAGGACGGCCTTGGTACGCTGTGAGCGCGAGAGGCCGAACAGCCCAGTCGGGATCCAGCTCGGCTCGTAATGAATATTCTTGCTCCATGCGGCGAAGACTTCGTGGAGCGGTGTGCTCCCGGAGCGGCGCAACTACAAGCGCTGGTTGCAGAGTTCCGCCGGGTGAGCTCCGGTACCGGGCACGGTACAAAGCAAACTCGCCGTCTTCGCCAAGCGTTTGGAGCGTCCCCTCTGCAAGCTCCAGCGTGGCCGTCTGCCGCCTAGAATCCATGGGGTCCCCGCAGCATCTGAGTCATGTCGACGATACTACGCCATGTGGGTCCGCGCCCGCGTTTTGGACTATCTAGGTCAGGAAACCGTGCCGGTAGGCGGTGCGCGGCGCGGTGGCCCAGGTGGCGGGAGGGTAGTGCGGTAGCTATCGCGCGCGGCGAGGCTTTCGTGGTAACGCGTAAGATGCGTCGATGTCGCGAGTAACTCCGCTGCGCCCGGCAGCAACCGCACGTTGTGCAAAATGGTGACGAGATTGAGATCAGCGAACGAAAGCTGTTCGCCCGCCAGATATGGGGTAGATGTAAGCGCCTTATCCAGAACGGCAAACCGCATTCGCAGCTGCGGCTTCAGAGCCTCGATGGCCGCAACGTCTGGTGAGCCGTCCGGAGTCTGTGGCGCGATGAGCGCGTGCAGATAGCTAATCACGGTGCCATACAGTGAAGAGTTGACGACCGAGATCCATTGCTCCGCCAGCGCTGCGGGTTTAGGTTCGGATGGAAATAGCGCGGGTCCGCGAAACGCCCGATCCAGATAGGTTGCGATCGCCTTGGACTCGTACAACTCAAAGTCACCGTGGCGCATCACCGGCATCCTGCCGAAGGGATTGATCGCGAGTAGTTCCGGAGCTCCGAGCAGACATTGAGTGAGCGTGTAAGGAATGTCCTTCTCGATGCACGCCATGCATACTGCGCGCGTGTAGGAAGAGCGAAATGAACCGATGATTTCAGGGTGTGACATACAGTCCCGTAATGCGATCGAAGCAGGATAACCAACCGAAGCCGTGACGGTCGCGTTACGGTATTGTAATCTGAGTCAAGAGAGAGATACCTGCGGGACACCAATACGTGACAAACCAACTCAAATGCGACACTCTTCTAACCATTTAGGACACCTTCCTGATGGCAGTGGCGGAGACCACGGGGTACGGACTGCGGGAACACCGCGGCATGATTGCCCTGACCGTAATGAGCGCGACCATTCTGACGGCGCTCGACACCACGATTGCCAATGTTGCGCTCCCGCACATGCAGGGGAGCCTGTCCGCAACTCAGGATCAGATGACTTGGGCACTGACTTCCTACATCATCGCGGGCGCCATCATGACGCCTCTGGCCGGATGGATCGCGGATCGTTTCGGACGCAAGCCCCTGTTTTTGTATTCCGTGATCGGTTTTACCGTCGCCTCGGCCCTCTGCGGCATGGCTCAGACGCTCCCGCAAGTGGTGCTATTCCGACTACTGCAGGGCCTATGTGGGGCCTCGCTTTTCCCCATGTCTCAGGCGGTACTATTTGATATCTACCCGCCGGCACAGGCTGGCCGTGCAATGGCAATATGGGGAATGGGTGTCGGATTGGGTCCGATGCTGGGACCTGTTATCGGTGGTTGGCTGACCGACAATTACAACTGGCGATGGGTGTTCTACGTGAACGTGCCCATCGGCGTGCTCGCGACTTTCGGCGTGCTAGCGTATCTGCCCGACACGCGCCACGCGCGCAAGTCATTCGATTTCTTCGGGTACGCAATGCTGGTGCTGTTCGTGGGCGCTCTACAAATGGTCCTGGATCGCGGTCCGCTCAAGGACTGGTTCGATTCCGCCGAGATCGAAATCGAGGCTCTCCTCGGTGCACTAGCCTTATACCTGTTCGTTGTCCATACGCTAACGGCCGAGCGGCCGTTCATTCGACTCTCGCTTTTCGAGGACCGCAACTATGTGAGCGGCAATGTCATGAGTTTTTTGATGGGCATGGTGATGCTGGCGGTGATGTCCTTGTTGGCGCCATTCCTACAGGGACTGATGCACTACTCCGTGCTTCAGTCTGGTTACCTTTTATCGTCACGCAGCATCGGCACCATGGTCAGCATGCTGATCGTCGGCCGGTTGGTGGGCTGGGTGGATGCGCGACTGTTGATCGCCATTGGACTGGGCCTGACCGCATTCTCGCTTTGGCAAATGACGCAATATAGCCTGGTGATGGACACGTGGCCGATAATGCTGTCGGGCTTGATCATGGGCTTCGGACTCGGCGCTGCGATGGTGCCCTCGACTACGCTCGCCTTTGCGACGCTGGCGCCCGGAGAGCGCAATGAAGGCACGGCGTTGTATGCGCTGATACGCAACCTCGGCAATGCAGTTGGGATCTCTGTCGTGCAGGGGCTGCTGGTACACAATATGCAGGTGGCGCACGCCTCACTGGCCGCGCACATCACGCCCTTCAGCCGCGCGCTGCCGAATCTGGCCGGTGCGACAGGCATGAAAGCTGCGGTAATGCTCAACCAGCAAGTGACAATGCAGGCTGCGTTGATCGCCTACATCGATGACTTCAAATTCCTGCTGATAGCCATACTGTTTACGGTGCCGCTGCTGCTGTTCGTGCGCCGCCCGGGCCAGACAGAAGCAACGGTCCCCAGTGTTGGCGTCGAGTAAAGTGCGTGCTATTGACAGCAGCACCACTTGAGATCGACCATCACTGCACCTGAAAAGCCCGGGAGACGGTTATGCCATACGCCTCGGCTCGCATCATGTGTGACGCGGACAGTCACATTATGGAAACGCTTGATTGGATTAGTCGACACGCTGATGGGTCGATTCGTGAAAAACTCATGCCGCTTGGGCTCTCCAAGGCCGGAAAAGCGAGCTTTGACTACATCAGTAAACAGGTCGAACGCATCAAGGATCCGGTTAAGACCGCTGCGATCGACCATGATGTCGTCAGTGGGCCCAAAGGCTGGGGCGCCTATGGCGCTTTCGACCCCTCTGAGCGTGCCAGGGCGCTGAATGACCTAGGATTTACCAAACAACTGGTTTTCTCCACGTTTGCGGGCACGCAATACCTGAGGCATGAGGATCTAGACATCCGGTACGGCGGAATACGCGCGCATAACCGCGCCATGACCGAGTTTTGCCGGAATGACAAACGCCTTATGGCCGTTGGCCAGGTGTCGCTCGCTGATACACAGCGTGCACTTGCGGAAATCAGCGAGGGAATACGCCTTGGATGTAAGACTTTCTGGATACCCTCCGCGCCTGCCGGTGAGCGCTCGCCGGGGCACATTGACTTGGATCCGGTCTGGCAGCTACTGAGCGAATCCAATATCCCATTTGTGCTGCATATCGATGGCGCTCTGCCTCTTTTGCCGAAGGCGTACAACGAAAACGGGCGACCCCGGCCGCCCGATCATCTCGGCGGTGGCGAGAACCTCCGTATCAAAGATTTTATGTCGTTGACCATGCCGCCACAGCTGTTCTTGAGCTGCATGGTGTTTGATGGGGTGTTCGACCGGTTTCCAAACTTGCATTGCGGCGTAATCGAATTGGGCGCCGGCTGGGTGCCGGAGTTCATGCGTACGCTGGACCGCGGCCAGCGCAGCTTTGGCAAAGGTGATCCCGTCGTTGGCTCGTTGCAACTGACCGCGTCCGACTATATTCGTCGACAGGTCAAATTTACCCCATTCCCAACCGAGGACGTCGGCCTGATGATGCGCGATGCGGGCGCCGACCTGTTTATGTTCTCCAGTGATTATCCGCATCCTGAAGGCACCACGGACCCGATCGGTCGCTTTGAGAAGACCTTGGATGGCATCGGCGAGGACGCGAAAGAGAGGTTCTATCACCGCAACTTTGAGGCTCTCTTCGGCAGCGCGGCTTAACAAGCGCCGGCGGTTGTCGCCGCGAGTGCGGCGAACCCAAATTAATGGTAGCTAGAGCCCAAGGCGTTTACGGACCTGAGGTTCGACTTGCAGCACCCAGAAGCCGCCGGTTTCGCCGGAAGCATAGATGAGCTTTCTGCGCGGGTCGTAGTAGCCGACGCCGGCATGCACCAACGGTCCGTGATTGAAGTACGCCACCTCGCTCGGGTTCGCGGGATCGCGGATGTCGAAGATCCGGAGCCCGGCGCTGCCGAAATTGACCGCCGTGAAATGCGCGTCGAACGCATTGTCAACCAGGTGATAGGCGACCCACGGGTCGTGCCCTGAAGTTTTTCGAGCTTCGCAATACTCCGCATCGTTGATGGCGATGTGAAGCATCGATACATTATGGGCCTTCGCTGGGTCGGTGACGTCGCTCACCAACACTTCAAAGCCCCAGCCGAGCGCGGTCGGCCTTGGATAGGGTTTGCAGGTATCGCCGTGCTCCGGCTGGTTCGCGATTCCCATGCTGCCACCTTCGTTGGAATGTACCAAGTAATCGCGGCCGTTTACGCGAAACCAGTCAAGGCCATGGCCCGGACCATCGACCTCACCAATGATTTTTGGTGTGCGTTGCGTCAGATCGATAATGCGCACCTTGGGCCCGCCTGCCCAGATGGCGCTGGTGCCGCCCGCCTGATCGCCTACGTAGAGCCGTGTGTCGTCGCCATTCAAATCTGGCGAATGGGACAGCGTCGGCCACAACAGAGACGCTTGGAGCGGACTCGCCCCGACCACGTATCCGGCGCCCATGGGCGGAGGCCGGATCGCGTCGGCACAAAGGCTCAGGTTCGCAGCATTCGCCTGACGATGAACCTCCTGCCAAGGGCCGGGCACCTGCTCCGCCAACTCGCAACGGTGGTCAGTTACTTTCCATGTACTGGCGTCATCCAGATTGCTGATGTCGGCTTCAAACACACCAAATGAGCCGAAGACTTTGGTGCCTGCATGGTTGACGCGTAGGTCGTGCGGAAGGACTCGCGAGGGAATTCCGACCATGCTGAGCGACGGCCATGGGATTTCGCCTTTCAACACCGGATGCAGGCAGTCTTTGATGTCATAGACAGAGCTCCCCGACACCAGGATCGCGCGGTCCTGAGTCACGACCACTCGCATACTCTCCGACCCGCTGTGCACCGGCACGCTTCCGACCTCGACGGGATGGGACGGGTCGCGCACGTCGATGATGAAGACCTGGCCGCCACCTTGACCGATTCGGCCGGCTTGATCACTGGGTTGAGGACCGCCTTGGCCGCGCGGCCGCACATAAGCGCACGTGCCATATCCTTGCACATTGCCAGATCTAGGGATTTGGCCGACGAGTTTGACGCCGCAGTTAAAGCTGCCGGTGGCGCCGGCGGGGACATCACCTTGAATACCGGGCTCGCGCTTATCGCCCGAGCCGCACAGCGCAGGCGACACGCCGGCGGCAGGATGGGGATCGGCGGCTCGCGCGGGGGTCGGGGTGCCGGCGAACAGAAACGCGAAGAGCATGCCGCCGGTCAGACTGGCAGCGACTATAGGTTTGATTGTCATTGGCAACGCCCCCTTAAGCTGGTCACATAATTTTAGTGACTTAACAAGTCTACCGCTGATGCTTCGGAAACAGAATTACTTTTTTATCCGACACCCAGTCGCGTTGCATGGAAGCAACCTGCATCTGTCCATTTAATAGTTCGTCTTCCGAACTTGCGTCGCGTCATAAAGCCGAGGCAAGCTCTTTCAGGTTAGCCCTGGTAGCGAGTGACGCCGCCGGCCACAGTGCGCAGCACCTTGATGTCCTTAATCTTGCTTGGGTCGATCGTGTGAGGATCTTCGGCAAGCATCACGTAATCGGCGAGTTTGCCCGGAGTGATTGACCCTTTAGCGTGCTCTTCGCGCGTCGCATAGGCCCCGTTTAACGTATTTACTTGTATGGCCTCCGCCACAGTGATTCGCTGGTTCGCGCCCCACACCTCGCCATTCCAACCGGTGCGCGTCACCATGCCCTGAATGCCCATCAGGGGCGAAAATGGGCCCGGATCGAAATCCGATCCCGCTGCAGCCGGCACTCCCGCGTCGATCAATGTGCGAAAAGCCATGCAGCGCTTCATCAGCTCTTCCCCATAAAAATGAAACTTGTCGGGGTTGTAGTAAGCATACGAGGTGAACAAGGCCGGCACGGCCCCAAGGGCCTTGATGCGGTGTACCAGGTTCTCATCGATAGCGTGCAGTGCGTAATCTTCGGACGAGCGTCGGATTGCGGCAATAAACGCAATGCGCGCTCATAAGCCGTCAGTACGTGATCGATAGCGACATCACCGTTGGCATGGCAATTCATCTGAATGCCGGCCCGATGCACGCGTTCACACCAGGCGTTCAGGACATCTTGCGATTCGGTCACATTGCCTCTGTAGCCGACTTTGCTGTCAGGATAGGCCACACTCATGGCCATGGTACGCTCCGAGAACGATCCGTCAGCCCCATGCTCGCAAGTAGCCCCCAGTCGCAACCACTCATCGCCAAATCCGGTCGCCATGCCACCGGCGATCATGGCTTCCAATTCGGGCCCTTCCGCCTCGTAGCTCACCCGATGCAGAAGGTCGCCGCGATCGCGGAGTTGTTGCAGTGCGCGGAGGTTGCCGCTTTCATGAGAGACGCTGGTAAGACCGAATCGCACGAACTGCTTGGATATGAATGCCAACCCTTCGCGGTCGCGGGCCAGGGCCTCCTCTTCTGAATATTGCCGACGCTTACCCACCGCGTCGATACGAGTGCGGGCATTATCGGTCACGCGCCCCGTCAGTTCTCCATTCGAATCACGATCGTAGGTACCACCGGACGGATCCGGCGTCGATTTGCTGACGCCGGCCATCTTGAATGCTTTGCTGTTGTAGAAAGCCGTGTGGCCGCCGCGGTGAATCACCGCAACCGGCAGATCTTTGGATACTAAATCCAGA
>Ga0302326_10001292_pt1 | contig 64330 bp, 52 predicted proteins | sample Palsa_T0_3_FD_202264 | JGI IMG/M metagenome (GOLD analysis project Ga0302326, IMG submission 202264) | Peat permafrost microbial communities from Stordalen Mire near Abisko, Sweden - Palsa_T0_3 | ecosystem: Environmental > Terrestrial > Soil > Palsa > Peat permafrost | place: Sweden: Abisko...
AGTCGAAACCTTGGAAAGAGCATTGCCGAATCCGAGCGTGAGATAACGGTACTGATCGTGGCCATCGCGATTCAAGAACGACACAACCGAATCCACATTCAGCGAACTGGACGTTTGAAACGGGCTCCACGTCAGCCAACCCATCGTAAGCGCCAGGCCGGCGACAGCGGCCGTACTAAAGCTGATCGCACCCCAACGTGGGAAGCGGTCGATTACTTGCTCCACTAACAATCCCACAATCGGCAGTGCCAGGGCCGTTGCCCAAAGTGTGAAGCGTTCGTAGGTAAGAATTTCGAAAGCCCGCCCGAAGATCCATCGCGGAACCGGCGTGGTGCCCCCCAGTGCAATCAGGAAGGTGACCCAGAACGCCAGCAGCAGTACCCGCAAACGAGGATTCGATGCGCCCTTGATCGCAATAAACGGCAATGCCAGGATCAAAGCACCATAAGGCACGACGAAGTAATTCATGCCGTAGATCCCGTTCATCAGGAAGTTCGAACGGCTCGCGTGAGGAATCGGCATCTGATCTATGGGATGGCGGATAATCGCAATCCAGTAGGGCAACAGAACGATGCCAACTCCAACGGCAGCAATCGCGGCGAATACCAAACCGCGTCCAATGATTGGGGCACCGGGCTGCTCCTTCTCGCGGCCGTCATACCACGCCAGCCATAACACGGGCACGGCAAACAGGACCGAGCCGAAGATGAGCGTGACGTGGTGAGCCGATGCAGCAGCCAGCGTGAGCGCAATCCCCTTTAACAAGGATCGCCAACTGGCCGAGATGCACCACGAATAAAAGTAAGGAAGAGCCAGAAAATACAAAGGCGCGGACAACGTTGTAGGCAGTTGCCCTGCCGAATAGACAAGAAACGCGATGCTACCGGCGAATACGGCCAGCACCCCCGCATAGCTGGCTGCGCGGTCGTTCACCCAAAGCTGCGCGAACCGGTATGCGCCCACCGCAAGCAGGACGACAGCGGCCAACTGCACCAGCATGAAGGCCTCGGTGAGCCCGACGATATACGACAGCACGGCGATCCACTGATGAGTCAGAGGAGGATAGGTGGTCTGGGAAAAGCCGCCAAACCACTTTTCGTTCCATGGATTGAACCAGTGATGCGCATAGTGAGACGCAAAAAAGATATGCAGGTTCGCATCATAAGACGTCGAAGCCGGCAACTCCATAACGAGCAAAGGCCCGTGGATGGCGAGCGCCAGCAAAATGATGGCAGCAACGGGAATCGGCCGTAGCCAAATGCTGGCCTTAGTCTGAAGTACAAAGGTTTCCTGGCGGTCTCTCATTTGAGCGACGGTTTGATTACCGGAACCCGGCCAAAGGTTGGCAGGTATTTCTTGGAAAGGGTGCGTTCGCCGTATTCAAAAGTGCGCAACCGCATCGGGACGTTCTTGCATCTGAGCGACGACGGAAGGGCAGGCGTGTATCCCGTCGCCGTCAAGCCAGACGATAACCAGGGAGGTCGGGGAAGAGGAATGGTTCATTCAGCGTTCAGGAGATCGCTGGGCTTTGCAGTCCTGATGGTGGCCACTGCCTGTACTGCCCAAACTTTCGATGTGAACGGCCAAACCTCCTCTTCCACTTCGCCTGCTCCCTCGAAAAAGCATGCCGCACCGTCCTCTAGCAATCCTACCAATAACAACGAGACTGGGATGGGATGGGGAGCTAGCATTGAGGTTGCGCGCGAAGCGCGAGCCGCGCAGACGGCGCTGCAACACGGAGACGTAGCAGGCGCCACTGCGCATGCCCAGCGCGCGGTGAATGCCGCTCCGCAGAATCCTGATCTCTGGTTCACGCTAGCTTACGCTGCCCGACTGAGCGGACAGTATTCGCTGGCAGTCGATGCTTATCGCCACGGGCTCGCTCTGAAACCGTCCTCAATAGAAGGACTATCCGGTCTGGCACAAACCTACGCCCGGATGGGACGCAGTGCGGACGCGCAACAAGCAGTGGAACAGGTTTTGGCTGCCAATCCTAGAAGCGAGTTGGACCTTCAGCTCGCGGGCGAACTGTTGCTGCCCACCGATCCGAAAGGAGCGCTTGAGTATCTGCAACGCTCGGAGGCGGTAAAGGCGTCGCCGCGGACTGAACTTCTACTGGCGCGCGCCTATGAGCGAATCGGAGATGGCGAGTCCGCGCACAGGATGCTGGAGAAAGCGCGCCGTTCAGCTCCGACCAATCCCGAAGTGCTGCGAGCAGTTGCTTCTTACTACCGCGATACCGGCCACTATGACGAGGCAATCCGCATCCTCGAAGACTTACACACGCGGGATGCACGCACGCTTGCGGAATTGGGATATTCCTACGCGCTGGCCGGCAATGCCCACGCCGCCGCTCGTAGTTACGGCGCAGCGGCAAATCGCGCGCCGCACGATATTGAGATCCAACTCAACGCCGCGCAAGCTATGCTCAATGCCGGCGAGTTCGACAAAGCCGCGACTCTGCTGGATCATGCCGCAACGCTCAATCCCGAGCACTATCGCGTGTTTGCCTTGCGGGGACGACTCGACGCGGCTCAGCATCGAAACGAGGATGCGATCCGCGAATACGAGGCGGCGCTGCAGCACCTGCCGGAAGGTGTGTCAGAGGGTGTTCTCTATCCCATCGCGCTGCGCGTAGACCTTGCCCAGACTTATCGCGACGCCGGAGACACTACGAATGCGGAGCGCGTCACGAAAGACGCGACGAATGCAATCAGCGCCATCAACGTGACTGACTCCGATCGGCCCGAATTCTTGCGACTACGAGCGGCAACGGAGGCGGCCGGTGGGAACGTCGATGCTGCCGAGAGAGACTTAAAAGAAGCCATGCAACTCCAGCCACGCAATGTGGCGCTGCTTCTTAACTACGCGAATCTACTCTGGAAGGCGGATAGAAAAGAAGAAGCCCAAAAGACCTACCTCGAGGCGCTGGCAATTGATTCATCGAATGCGGGCGCACTGGGCTCACTCGGATTCCTTTCCCGCGAGATGAACGATTCGGAGGCCGCCCGTCGTTACTTCCTGGAATTGGCAAAAAGACATTCCGACGACTATGTACCTTTCCTGGCCCTGGGCGATTTATACAGCGCGAACCGCCAATTTCCGGAAGCGCAAGAGAGCTACCAGCAGGCGTTCCAGAGGTCGTCGAGCAATCCGTTGATTATCTCCGGTGCAATCAATGCGGCCCTCGAAGCGCACCACCTCGACCAGGCCAAGGAGTGGCTCGGGCGCGCGTCGGAGGCCATGCGGCAAAATCCGCAAGTCATGCGCGAGCATGAACGTTATCTCACGATGACCGGGAACTACGCGGAGTCGGCGGACCTCGGATACCAGGTAATCGAGAAACTGCCACAGGATCGCGAGGCGGTCGACTACCTTGCTTATGATCTTCTGTTTCTGAAGCGCCTCGATGAAACGATGAAAATCGTGGACCGCTATGAACATGTCCTTAACACTGACCGAGACCTGCCGCTGATTGCGGGCTACGTCCACGCCGACCACAACGAACACGAAGCTGCGGTTCGCGACTTCACGCGCGCTCTGGAGATCGACCCCAAGATAGCGGTGGGTTATATGAACCGGGGGTACGTATATAACGACATGCGCCTGGCCACCAAAGCAGAGCAGGACTTCCGCAAGGCATTGTCTTTGAACCCACAGTACGGCGAAGCTCACCTGGGACTGGCCTATGCTCTGCTCCAGTTGCGGCGTTCCACCGCGGCGCTGAAAGAGGCTGAAATCGCAACCCGTTTACTTCCCGACTCGGAGAGTCTGCATCTGGTCAAAGCCGAGGGCTACCGCCAGCGAGCTATGTTGGCTTCCGCGGAAGCTGAATTTCGGAAAGCTATCAAGCTGAATCCGAACACTCCGAATTCCTACATCGCCCTGGCGGATGTGCAGTACCGCGCTCACAAATACGCAGCCTCAGTTGACACTTTGCACAGCGCACTCGCGGTCGCGCCGGACGATTCGATGATTTCGGCGCAGCTGGGAAGATCCTATGCGCAGCTCAAACGGCCGTCCGAAGCCCTGCAGGCAATTGATTCCGTGGAGCGTGCTGGTGGCGGGAAGGACTACAAAGTCCTGCTCGTGATCGCGGACACGCTGCGTATCATGGGCCATCGCGACCAGGCGATGGCCTGGTATGCGCGGGCTCTGGAAGGTTCTGACCAAGATCGTCTTGAGGTTCGGCTTGCCTTGGGGCGGCTCTTTGCTGATGAAGGCAGAACATCCGATGCACAGCAACAAGTGGCCCTGGGCTTTGCTGAAGCCAGAGTCGCGCCCACCGACATAACCTCCCCAGACGACTACCTGAACGCGGCAGAAATCCTGGGGAGTATCCACGAGTATCCACTGGCGCAGCGTATGTATGGCCGCGCACAGGCGATGGGCGCCGACGACACATCGGTAGCGGTGGGCATGGCAAACGCTGCGCTGGCCCTGGGCGACACGCGTAGCGCGGAATTGCAATTGGCCAGCCTGCCCGACGACCCGGACCGCAACAGCAACTACAACTTTCTGGTGTCGCAGGGGAATGTCTACCGCCAGCGCGGCGAGAATAGTCGCGCCCTCGCAACTTTCGTCCAAGCCAACCAGCTCGATCCGCAGGACCCGGCTACCCGCACGGCGGAAATAGAACTGGCCGAAGAAGAAGGCCGTCCCATTACCGATCGCCTTGGCATGGCTTCCGACGCCCGCGTAGATGCGGTGTTTGAAGATGTAAACATTTATCAAATGGACGCTCGATTACTCGGTGTACAAAATAATGGAAAGTTATTGCCACCTCCGCGGCGTTCCATTGAGACCTTCGCCGACTCGCGCTTCCAATTTCGGCCGGACTCGTTTCCTCAAATTCAAGGTTTCATCGGCGAGCGCAATGCTCAGGGAAGCATCTCTTTCCCGAGCGAACTTCTGATTCAGAATCGCAATACATTCGACACCATTTTCAATATTTCCGTGGCTCCGGTCCTGCAACTTGGCAACATGAAGCTGAATATTTTGCCTGGATTGCAGTACACCGTCCGTCGCGACACGCTCGCCGCAGTGCCCATGAATCAGAATCTGTTTCGCCAGTTCCTATATGTGGCCAGCAGCCCCATTGGCGATTGGCTTTCGTTTTCCGGCAATTTGATTCGGGAAGGGGGTCCCTTCACGGAGCAGAATCTGCACTCCCGTGATTTTTCCGGCACTCTGGATTTTCGCGTAGGCCGGCCCTGGGGCAAGACCGCGCTGCTGACCGGGTACTCCGCGCGCGATCTGCTCTTCGGACCATCGATCCACGAGTACTACCAGACAATCTCCTACGCGGGTCTGCAACGTGCATTTGGTTTCCACATCCGGGTTTTGGCGGTGGCAGAATTTCTCCGTGCGTGGCGAGTTGAAGGCGGCCAATACGCGATCGCGCAAGCTCTCCGTCCGCGCTTTGGGGTTGATGCTGTGCTGAATCAGCACTGGACGCTCTCCGCCTCAGGTGCGTGGTCCTCGGGACGCAGCTTTCACGCGTACGACAGTGTGACTTCGAGTTTCCTGCTGTAGTACACGCGCGAACGGGGCTTCGGCAAGGCCATATCCTCGGACACGGCGTCACTCGCTTATCCCCTGAGATTTTCTTTCGGCCTGCAACAGCAGAGCTTTTACGATTTTCCCGGACAAGGGCGTACCCAGGTCGTTCCGGCAGCGCAGGTTACTTTTTGATGCGCCCGGATCTGTCTGTTCCAACTGCCTAAGGACCACAACATTGTTATGACGACACTTCCGGAAGCACAAGCAACCCTAAGGCCGGGCCATGTTGAAATCCTGCGTGGGCATGTAGTGCGGGGAAGCGCCATTCTCTTGCTCAGCACTGGACTGGTGGCTGCAACCAACCTGCTCTACAACATTCTGATCGCGCGCATGTTAGGCGCTTCGGGTTTCGGCCATGCCTCCGCCTTATATACGCTGCTGATGCTGGTGGCCGCCATCCCGTTGTCGTTCCAGATTGTAACCTCCAAATTTATCGCGCGGAATTCACAAGCCATTGTCCGAGCGCAAATCTACGCCACCATGCTGCGCCGGGCCTGGCAGGTGGGCCTGGGGATTGCCATTCTGCTCGCTGCCGGCAGCGCGTACCTCAAGTCGTATTTCAATCTCCCGGCGCGACATGATTTGGTCTTGCTGGCAATCGCGGCTGGAGTGTATATGCCCCTGGGAGTGCGCCGGGGCAGGATGCAGGGCTGCTACGATTTTCGCGGCTTAGCCATCAGCGTCGTGGTCGAGGTGGCAGTTAAGTTCGCCGGCGCTATCCTCTTCCTTCAATTCGGGATGGGGGTGACCGGTGTGATGGCGGCGGTGCTGCTCTCAATCGTCGCCGCGTATATCGCCGGTGCGCCGGGGGCTCAAGGCAGGGCGAAACCGGGACTCGTCAAGATTGCGCCTTTTGGCGAAGGCATGCAGGCCGTCCTTTACTTCATCGGGCAGGTGATTCTCAGTAATCTCGACATCTTGCTGGTGAAGCATTTCTTTCCGCCGGCGCAAGCGGGAATCTATGCTGCCGTGGCCCTGGTAGGCCGCGTGGTTTTCATGTTGTCGTGGTCGGTCGTAAGCAGCATGTTTCCGATAACGGCGAGTCACACGAATCGCGAGGGCGGGCGTTCGGTGTTATACACCGGATTATTCATCGTGGGCACGGTCACGTCCGCATTCATCGCGGCGGTGGCGCTCACGCCACAGTCTGTGTGGGACATGCTGCTTGGAAAGCCGTTCCTGTTGAGCACGACAGGTTCGTTCTCGGCCCTCTTAAACCAGTATGCGATCATGACCGGCATCTACGGCATTGCCGTGGTTCTCATGATGTACGAGATCTCGCGCCGCACCGGCAGCGCGGCCTGGGTACAGCTGGGGGCGAGCGTTTTGCTGGGGGCAGCGATCTGGCGCTATCACGCCTCCTTGTCCCAGGTGATTGTGGTACAGGTATTCGTTATGTGCGGATTGCTCGCGGTCGTCGCCTTCCCGCTCTTCCGCAACCAAGACGAAGCGGTGGATACCTCAACTGCGCCATCGCGACCTTTCCCGCGCCTGCGGCCGGTTCCTGAAGAAGAGATTATCGCGGAATTCTTACGCAGCGAGTTCTATCATCCCGACTTCGACCCATACCGGCAGGATTTCAAGCATCTGGTAGAACATGCCGATCTCGAGCATCCTCATGAAAATTCCATTCGGCGAGCATTGCTGTTCCGGCGGCGTGGGGGTCTGTGGCGCGAACTGCCTGCCGGTACGGAGTGGTGGGAGATCGAACTGACAGCGCGTGACTTGGCGCGCCTCCGGTCATTCCCTCGCAACGAGTGGCGACGTTTTACGGGCGGCGGGTTTTATTTAACGGAGATGGTTTGCCGCGCCGAAGCGGGACTGGCCCATGGGCAGCAGAGTCCATTTCTGGAAAAACTTAAGGCGATCGCGAGCGATCTCCGCGACAGCGACGTGCCCGACGTCGTGCTGCTGATCGGCACCGACGAGCAGCATCCCCTGACCATCATTGAGGGAAATCACCGCATGGCGGCGGCCATGATGACTATGCCCGAATCAGCGCACCGCCGCTTCCGTTTCTATTGTGGTTTGTCTCCGAACATGGACACCTGCTGTTGGTACGAGACCAACCTACGAAGCCTGATTCGCTATGTTCGACACACGGTTCGCTACATGTTCCGCGATGGCGATTTCTTCGTCACGCGGACGCTGCGGGAAAAGCTCGCGGAGATTGCGTCGTCCTGAGCGTCCTCCTGAACCCTGACGCTAAGCTCGCCCGAGACCGCAGAAGCACGGGACGGCAGATTTACGGATGGCTCGGCACGGCAGCGACAGTGCGGACGTTGTAGCGCTCCCCATCAAACTCAGCCTGAATGTTAACGTCGGCCCCTTCTCGCAACAGGCTGAGGGTGTTCGCGTCCACCGAGCCTATATCGAGCTGACGCACGCTTTGATCGGTGTCGTTGGATAGGGACAGAACATGCGACCGCAGGTCTACTGCGATAATTCGACCCTCAAATGTAAAAGAATTTCCCCGTGCGGCGAGAATCTCAACTTTATTCGCAGCACTCTGTGTTGGAGAGAACCAGACACGCACGAGCATTCCTGGAGACAAAGCCTGGGGCGAGGCGGGCTGGCCCTGGTTCACAACCGTCGTGCTCGAAGTGATGCGCAGCGAAACCCCTTCTGGACTGATGGGATCGCGCAGGGTGAGGCGAGATTTTGCGGCGTTATAACCCACGACTTGCCCGCTCAATTCAGCCGCATCATCGGAAGAGCCGGTTCGCACCGCGCGCGCAAACAGCTTTCCACCGTCGATCACCGTGTCGACTGACACTACGGACCCAACCGGAATGCTGGTTAGACGCGTACGCGTATTTTCGGAAAAAAGCTGAGTCCGCCCGTCGAAGGCGATTCGGAGATCGCCCCCGCCGAAGGCGTGAATCAAAAGCTGGTCGCGGATCGGATCCAGCCGCTTTACGACGCCGCGTACCAGCCCCACTTTGCGGCCGGGGACGGGCTCCGAGGACGTGTCTGCGATCGCAACCGATCGCTGCGGCCCGCCATCGTTGGCTGGGGGCGGCGTGGCCGGCGGCGCGGAGAGCGTCGTAGTGGGCGCGGCGGTCTGCGCTTGTACACAGCCGGCCAATAGGATCAGGGCAAGGCAGAGTCTTGGCATCGCTGCTTGGATGCTAAACTCGCTCATTTCGGATGGGGGCGTCGATCTAGGGTGTTTGCTGTAGTCAACCTTACGGTGCTTTCGCACATCACAATGCCGGCACCGTGATGAACTTTTCCAAAGCAGGACGATGCTGTGCGATTCCGGGTGTTCTTGCGATGCAACTTCTCGCCGGAACGGGCCTCGGGCTCGCCAGCGATTTGCATGTTTCCATTCCAGGGCGCAGCATCTCCACACCCAGCCAGAAGCTCAATCGCGCGGGTGTCGCCGAACTCAAGCATGGCCATCAGAAAAAGGCCAAGCAACTTTTTTATAAGGCCTACCTGCTCGATCCCGACGATCCGTTCACTCTGAATAATCTCGGATACGTTGCCGAATTGGACGGCGACGCCGATCGCGCCTTGCGCTACTATGCGCTCGCAGCGCGCGATCACACGGATGCGGTGATCGATCAGTCCAGTGAAGCGGCCCTGAAGGGCAAACCCCTGGACGAGGTATTTCGGCAAGTGCAAGGTTCCGATCAAGAAGTCAGCAGGCTCAATGAACAGGCGATCGTGCTGCTTCAACAGGGGCACGTGTTTGCAGCCAGCAACCTTCTGCAATCAGCCCTACCGCGCCATCCGCAGGATCCGTTTCTACTTAACAATCTCGGTTATGCGATGGAGGCTGTCGGAGATCTCCAGGGCGCGTTGCGATGTTACTCCGCGGCGGCCAGCATACGCTCCACACAGCGCGTTGTGGTGACTCCGCGGGCGAAGTGGCGCGGTCGGCCTATCAGCGAGGTAGCCGCAGGAAACGCGGCGGCCATCAGCGAGCAAATTGCCCGGGGCGAAGGTCTCGAGGCAGCAACTGCTCGCCTCAATCTGCGTGGAGTGGCAGCCCTGAACGATAACAACCCGTCCGCTGCACGTGAGTTTTTCCTTCAAGCGTATAGACGCGACGCACGGAATGCCTTCACCCTGAACAATCTGGGCTACGTCGCCGAGCTGGCAGGGGATCGGGAAAGCGCGGAAATGTATTACGAAGCGGCCCGCACCGGCCGGGACGCAAATGCGAAGGTGAGCTACGCCACACGCCGTGATGCCGAGGGACGGAAGATGGACTCCCTCGCCGACGATAACAAGGCAGATGTGGAGGCCACTCTGACCGCGGTTCAAGAGACGAAGCGCCGCGCGGGCAGGCCCATTGAATTGAAACGTCGCGACGGAACCACTGCAGGCGGAGAGAAGGATACGACGCCGGTGCCTCCGATCGGCGTGCAGGCTCCAGCCCTCCCAGGCCTACCTCCGCCAAATTACGACCGCGACCAGAATGCGGCACCCAACTCGCAGAATCCAGATCAGAAATAAATGGAATTAAGCGTGAATAGCGGCAGCCCGGTCCGCGGAGACGTTTTTGTGTTCCGGCCTTATCGATCTGACTGGGGGCGGATCCGTTTCAACCACTAGCATCGAGCAACGCAATGCCTACGTAGTGGGACTAGTGATCTCGTCTTCGTCCCGCCATCTCTGGATTTTCTCACCGACCGTGCGAGCAAGCTTGTGTTTCCTTTGGAATTGACCCGCTTGGAAGTGACTCCCGCGACGCAAGTCTGCCGCCAATTGCAGCGTTTTGACGCGCTCCTGCTGGCGGAATGCTCGAATGTATTCGCGCACCACCTGTGGCATACTCATCGCCACTCCTGCCGCGTAACTCTTCCAAGCCATCTCCTTTAATTGATCCGGAGAATTCAACGCGAGCAGGATTTCCTCCACCAGGCTGCCTGCATCGGCAGGCGTGAAGAACCGCATGGCAATCCCTTCATGTTCCGCGAGATCCCGAAAGTCTCGGATGCCGGACGCGATCACAGGGACGCCATACTGCGCCGCCAGGTGCGCCACTCCGCTCGATCCCGCGGACGACGTGTAGGGCATCACCGCCAGGCTTGCCTCACGAAATAGATCGGCAATCGAGTCCTCGGGCACATAGCCCAGAAAATGGATGCGATCGTTCGCATGTTGCTGCGCCATCGATTGCACGTACCCCGCCGTCTTCGGATGATCGCCGCCACCGATTACCAGCTCTACGTTAGGTATCTTCGTCGCAACCCGATTGAATGCCTCGATCAACAACTCGAGCCGTTTATAAGTCCCCCACTTCCCAAACGCAAGAATGCGGTGGATGGGATTTCCCCGGCGCGTAAAGTCTGGAGGATCTGGCCGCCCAGCAAAGATGCCATGCGATTTCACGCTGACTCGGCCACGCCGGTACTTCTCATCAAGCGTTCGACGATAGGCGGGCATTAGCACGGAGAGCGAGTTCGCGCTCAACAGCAGATGCGTCGCCAGCCAGCCTCCCGCCCGGTACAGCCGAGGCGAGGAAACCGCGGCATCCTCAAGGTCGACCGTCTCGAAAAGTTGGTGCAGCGTAACGTGCGAATACACTCCATTCAACCGCGCCGCAGCCGGCGCCAAGAGACCCAGCACAGCCGGAAAAGGACGGTCGCCGAAACTGGCAAAACCCAGATTAAACCAGGCCACGTCAGGCTTCACTTGCCGAATGGCGCGCACCAGCGTCGCGATGCTGTCAGACTTTCCAAAACCCCAGCAGCGATCGACCTTGAAGCCCGGCAGTTCATCGGCGGGTGTGGGAAGATAATCTCCCAGCACCGTCAGATCAACACACCGCTCCTGGCGAAGCTGCTCCGCCACATGGAAGCCATATTCGTTCAACCCTTGGCGACTTGGCGGAAATGCTGTGATGAGCGCGATCTTCATTGCTCACTCGAACGCAACACCAGATCGCGCGAGAGCCGGCCCAGAAGGTGCAAATAGTGAAATGCAACGCTCGCGCTGGCCTTGCTCCTGCCCGCGCGGCGAAGGCCGAACTGGTAAGGGATCTCCCGCACTGTCTGGATGCGGCCGCGAACCAGAATTTCAAGCAGGAGTTTGAAGCCGGTTGTCTGAAAAGCCAGTCCCTCGATACAGCGGCGGCGGATTACAAAAAAGCCCGACATCGGGTCGGTGACTTGAAGCTTCTTCTTGCTCAGCAGCGGTGATGCGGCGAGCGTGCTCAGCCTGGAGACGGCCGCGCGCAGAGGATTCCAACCCTTTGTTCCTTGATTCCGCGCATACCGGCTGGCGAGGGAGATATCGGCGTGTTCGATTTGCTTCAACAGCTCGGGCAAAAGCTCAGGGGGATGTTGCAGGTCAGCGTCAATCACGCCAAGCAGGTTCGCTCGGGATTGACTCCAGCCATACAACACCGCCCCTGCCAAACCTCGTTCTCCTGTACGCGAGAAGAGGCGAACGCGCGCATCTCGTTGGGTCCAGTCACGAACCCGTTCCACCGTTCCGTCGGTGCTTCCATCGTCGACTACCACAATTTCATATTCGTATGGAGTCTCTCGCAGTGCATCCGTAAGTGCAGTGAGTAGTTGGTCGATATTCCCCGCTTCGTTGAGCGTTGGCACAACCAGGGAAAAATGATTTTCGAAGACTCCAGCTTCCATTCAAGGCCTCGCTTTCGAAATAACGCGCAAGCCTTGGATGGGAACTTATACGATTGCTGTTGGGTCATTTCGGACGCTACAGCAACTCTGTTGCTGCACTACTGCGCCGTCCGCGAGATCGTCAGCTTTTCCCTCGGTTGAAACCCGCTCTGCGAGCCGCGATCGGCGGATGTGAAAAACGATTTCACTTCTCACATCTTCCGGCCTCGCGTCAGAAATGACGATCAACTGCGGAACGAATTCTTGCAGCTGCAGAAAAGTTCTGCGATTCCGATGCATGAATTCAAGAGGGTATTCCGGTTTTCTCGCGAACGCTGCGTCAGGCGACGCGTCGAGAACGAATGCCAGATCGGGAACCGGAGTCTGCTTCAAAAGCATCTTGCTGTAGCCGCGAGTTGTAAATGACGGGGAATCAATATTTGCGATCTGGTCATAGATATAGCGATCGAAGATCACAACGTCAGAGTTGCTTACCTGCTCACCAGCAAGCAGGCGGTGCAATCGGGTAACGTCCAGCATGTAGAAGCCGGCTCGTGCCGCGCTCAAATACCACTTCCGGATGTGCTTGTTGTTTCTAGGAGAGAATGAACCCTCAGCGGTCCGATCCACCTGGCTGGACTCCAACGCCCGCCCGCCGACTCCGGCCCGCATCTTCGACCAGACCGCAACGTCGTCCCAGAAGCTAAGCCGCAAAACGCGAAGGCCCTGCTCCTTCAGAAACGCGGAAAGGTACTCGATCTGCGTGGATTTCCCTGCGCCATCGATTCCCGAGAAGCTGATCAGGAACGGGCGAGAGTCGGTGGTCGGTGCGTAACCTTTGTCGGGATCCATCTCTCTGAGAACTCCGTATGGTTTAGACGTGTGGTTCAGGGATGAACCGCGGGCGAAGCACCCGGCGGCCGCGATGGACTTCTCTCCGACAACGCGACCACTGCACCGGCGGCTATTCCGGCTCCCGCGATCACAGCCACCTTGATCAGAAGCGAGCGATGACCGCGCTGGCGCACAGGCGCCACCGCTGCGCCCGCGGGCTGGGCCACGGGAGCTCCTTTCACATTGGCCGCCTTCGCTCCGGCAGCTCCGGAAGGAGCCGGCGCAGACTGCTGGGCCGAGGGTGTCTGCGCCGTCTGGGCCTGTGTAGTTTGGGTCTGCGCAGTTTGGGATTGCGGCGCATCTGGCAATGAATCGTCCGCCGTCTGGGTGGCTGTGCTGGATTGGCTCGACTGCTGGGCACTCGCCAGGAGCGGCATTTCGCTGCACACAAATCCAGCCACCAACATGGCCGCTAAGAAGCATTTTGAATATGCGTGACCTGTCTGATTCATTTACGCACTCCAAAGTGTTTGAGATTGGTTCGCGCCTTGATGATCTTTGTCACGACCTTCAGAATCGCGCTCTGCTGCCACTTGCGGATGAGCAAGAACTTCTTCAATCGAATTGAATACCGGCGCGAGCGAAGAAATACGTGTCACTTCGAGCAGCACCCGGGTTGCACTGGAGCCCGCGACGAACACCAGCTGCGTATCTCGACCCGCGACTTGCGCCAGGCACTCGAGTAGCAAGTCAATGTCTTCAAAACTCAACGAGCGACACTCCGAGAAATCCAGAATCACCGGAGATTCAGAAACGCGCAGAGCGTTGAGCAAGTCTTTGCGCTGCGCCCGGCGGCTCGCAGAACTCGACGCAGAGGGAAAGGGCAGGATCCTCCAGGCTAATCCGTTCTTTACCCTATCTTTCACGATTGAACCTTTCACCACTGCGCTGTTCACAGCTGTACCTGCAGCCAAGGCTGCGATGCAGCAGAAGAAGAAGAGAAAGAGAAATTCCGCGCCAAGGCGTTGTCGCCTCCCGAGCAGCCGTCACTCGTGGCACAGAACGGTTCTCTCCGCGCCCCACGCCGGGGAATCCTGCCTCCCAAACCTGCCGGCTCCAGATCTACGACAGCCCCCCAACCCAGATGTTCCAAATGTCCCCCGTCGACCAGGCCGTTCTGAATGAGCAGGCCCGGCGCCAGGTAGGTATCCGGCAGAACGGTCGACCGCTCCACCGTGGTTCCGCAATCCACCACGCAGTCACGCTCCACCGACGCAAATGGGCCGATGGTGGCGCCAGCCCGGACGATTGTGCGCGCGCCGATATAAGTTGGACCGATGACCCGGGCGGAAGTCGCAACTTTCACACCCTCCCCGATCCAGACTTGCTCGCGAATCTGTGTCCCCAACGGGCGCATTGCGCAGGCCCCAGTCAAGCCATCTCCGACCAACTCCTGTCTCTCCCTGGCCGACAAAATGCGCTTGGCATATCCGCTAAATTGATAAGGAGTTTGCGCGCTCTTGGTCGGAGAACTGCAAGATTCGTGCTTTTCCCCGGTTGCACGCAGCGCGGGACGGTCCAGCAGCCGCACTCCCAGCTGACCGCCGGCGTCGTGGGCTTCCGTCACCGGGTTTCGCCGCTCGCAATGAAAGCGAACTAAATCGGCAAGATCCATCTCCGCATACGACTTGAGCTCAATTACAAGAAGCCGCTCGATTCCCTGTCGAGCAAACTCAGCCAGAGCACTGGTCGCGGCCGCCACGCCCGCGCCGGAAGCAAGCCAAAGGCTTGGCACTCCCAGCTTGCGGACGCGCTCCATCCACGACTGCAAGACGTCGTTGCCCAGTATCGGCATTCGCGAGGAATAAGGCGCTCGCGGATTTTCGAAAGCTGCTAGGCCATGGGGCTGAGCCTCACGTATCCCTGTGAAGTCGTCCCCGCCCGGAACCATCACGAATGCTCCCAGTTTCACGTCTGTACTTCCTTTCCGAAATCACCCCGCCCGAAACGGTTAAGGCGTCTCCCGACCTTTCATCGGGATCGATCGCCCGGTACAAATCGAGGTATGCATGAGATGTGGAGGATAGGTCCCGAAGATGTCAAGAAAACAGAAGATGCAGTATCGCGATGCGATATATCGGTGAAAAACCCTAGACCGAGCAAACTTTAGTGATCGTTGGTGAACGCTGATTTTGACAGTCGGTCCTAGAACTTCTGATTACTCTTCTTCACCAATCTTCTTGCGTGCAGCGGTGGCCCTACATAGACTCATCTACAATCCATCCCAAAATCCTGTAGGTACTGCTACGCCGTACCCTACAACCGGAGTACGCTTATGAGAAGGTTTGTCCTCGTGCTGGCACTGTGTTCGGGAACCCTTACTTTTGCCGACGTCACTGGCACGGTCACAGTCTCGGCACCCGCTAACGGAAGCACAGTGAGCACAACCGTTCAATATGTCGCGAGCGCCACCACCGGCTGCGCCGCCGGAGTCGCCGCAATCGGAATCTACACCGCGCCTAACGTTCTCGCCTACAGCACGTCTGGAAGCAGCCTCAACACCGAGCTGTCGCTAAGCCCGGGCACCTACCAGACCGTAGTGCAGTCCTGGGATAATTGCGGTGACAGCAGCAAGACGCCGGTCACGATTCAGGTTTCTGCGGGCTCCGCCCAGGTGCAAGTCACTGCGCCCACCAATAACTCGAGCGTTTCCTCGCAAGTTCAATATGTCGCAACTGCGAGCACCACTTGTGCCAAGGGCGTGTCCGCAATGGGCATCTACACATCTCCGGGCGTGCTGGCGTACACATCTCAGGGCGCGAGTCTAAATAAGCTTCTCACCTTGAACCCCGGCACTTATCATACCGTCGTGCAGGAGTGGGATGGCTGCGGAGGCAGTGCCTCCACTCCCGTCACCATCCAGGTTGCAGGTTCTAACAGCGGTGGTCAAGTCACCGTGAGCGCTCCCCAGACCAATACCACCGTCAGCCCCACGGTGCAGTATGTGGCCTCGGCGAGTTCCTCTTGCGCCAGCGGCGTCGCCGCTATGGGAATCTATACCGCACCCGGTGTACTTGGCTATCAAACGCAAGGCGCTCAGCTCAACACATCGCTGACTCTTGCCTCGGGCACATACCATACGGTCGTAGAGGAATGGGATAAGTGCGGCGGCGCTGCGGTGACTCCCATTACTATCACGGTCGGCGGCAGCTCGACTTCCGGCACGTTTACTAATCTGCACCAGGAATCGAGCTGGACCGGATATGGTCTGCTCCCCCCGTCCTATAACATCTGCTCTTCCTGCACCCCCTCCGGCCCGCAGGTCACCTGGTCGATGACCCACAACATTTCATCTCCATCGCTCAGCGGCAACGCAACCCTCATGGATATCGGCGGCCAGACCGACTACTCCGATGTCCTCTGGAACAATCACCTTATCGGCGACTTCTCCTCGCAGGGCATGCCCGACACTAATCACACGATCGTCCCGGCCCTCCACAACTTCACCTATGATGTCTATTTTTATGTCGCAGATCTCAGCGTCTCGCAGGCGCTGGAATTCGATATCAACCAGTTCGTTGGCGGCAACTCCTACATTTGGGGGCATGAATGCCGCGTCGCGGGTGGCAATGAGTGGGACATCTGGGACAATCCTGGCCAGAAATGGCACCCAACTGGCGTTACCTGCAATCCCGTTGCAAACGCCTGGAACCATCTCGTTATCCAGGTCCAACGCACCTCGGATAATCAACTCCTGTTCCAATCGATCACGCTCAACGGAAACACTGCCACTCTCAACTACTACGAGAATCCCACTTCGACGACTTGGTATGGCGTGACGGTCAACTATCAGCAGGACGGGGACTACCAGCAGACCGCGTACTCCGTCTGGCTCGACAACCTAAACTTCAGCTACTGGTGATAGCCTCGGAGTTCACAATTACCACCAACCCTCTGTCTCGGAATATCATCTAGTCCCTCGGAATCCCAAAGGGGGGCTGTGCCGTGGTTTGCACAACGCATAGAAAGACAGAGAGAGACGCGGAACGCTGCGGCAGAACCTTCGTCCGGATCTCGAGATTCGTAATGTGCCTTCTAGCTCTTGCGTGCGCAGCTTCGCCGCAAACTGGTTTGGCGCAGACTGGTTCAGCGCAAAACCCAGGTCCTCCCGCAGGGCAGCCAACTACCGCAACGCCGGCGCCCGCTACCACCTCGTCCCAGGATGCCGCCTCTCAGGATGATGACAACGGCTTCGTCTTTAAAAAAGAAATCGAAGAAGTCATCTTGCACGCCACCGTGGTCGATGATCAGAACCACTTGATCACCGGCTTGCCCCGCAACAACTTTGCAGTATACGAAGATGGCAAATTGCAGGAAGTGACTTCCTTCCGCCAGGAACGTGTTCCCGTCGCTCTGGGAATTCTGATTGATAACTCGGGGTCAATGCTGCCGAAGCGGGCAAAGGTCAACGACGCGGCCCTGCGCCTGGTGGACGCAAGCCAGCAGCAGGACCGCGTGTTCGTCGTCAATTTTGGTGAAGATGCCTTTCTCGACCAGGACTATACCCAGGACGTGAGCAAACTGAGAGCAGCTCTCCAGCGCGTCGAAACACGAGGCAGTACTGCCCTTTACGATGCTCTCATTGGCGCCGTCGATCACCTGCACAAAACTTCCCCACTGCAAAAGCAAGTTCTTTTGCTTGTGACCGACGGGCGAGACAACGCGAGCCAGGCTACGTTTCAGGACGTTCTCCACAAGTTGCAATCGAAAAACGGACCCGTCCTCTACACTATCGCACTCGAGCAGAACGAGCGGCCAGACGACCGTAATCGGCAATCTCTGCGTACTCTCTCCGAGGGAACTGGAGGCACAGCATTCTTTCCATCCAGTCTCGATGAAGTGCAATCGATCGCGAGTGCGATTGCGCGAGACATCCGGAGTCAATATGTAATCGGCTACCGCTCTTCGAATCCGCACACGCCGGGCGTTTACCACTCAATTCGGGTTCAGGCTTTCGACGGCTCCACTCCCTTGCGCGTCGCAACCCGCGCTGGATATTACTCGGGAAACAATGGAAGCTCTGAATCCCACTAGCTCTAAATCGCACGAAACAGTCCCGCTTCAGCTGTAGTCGCGGCGATTCAGCGCAGATTCATTTTCACTTCCTATGCGCCGCATCCGGCAATTACTGTAGCCCTTTACAAAACACCACCTAACCACAAATTTCACCTGCGCAGGAAGTTTCTGCACTGCCGCAGCTTAATCGCAAGTCCTCAAGAAGACGATTCCGACTGACAGGCCGTGCGATTACAGACCATCAAGACTTTGGCATCGAGCTTGCATTTGCTTCGTCCGACGGTTTGGTCGCACAAATCTCGAGTTATCAAATTCACAATTGGAGGATGAAAGATGAAACGGATGTTCACGGTGATTGCAATGCTGGGCTTGACCAGCTTCGGCCTCAACCTGGCGGCGCAACAGACGGCCTCGCCGCAAAGCCAACCCGACGCCTCTCAGCAGCAACCGGTCGATTCCCAGAGCCAGTCTGCGCAGACCTTCGAAGGCAAGGTCACCAAATCGGGCGACAAGCTCGTTCTGCAAGATGCGTCAAGCCAGGCCACTTACCAGCTCGATGACCAGGACAAGGCCAAAGAGTATAAAGGACAATATGTAAAAGTCACAGCCACAATGGACCCAAATACTAATACTCTCCATGTGGTCGACATCGCACCTACGCGGAGCAAATAGCTTTTTGGTGCCACGTAGCAATCAAATGAAGGCCCGCTGCGGCTGCCCGCAGCGGGCCTTTTTGTTGTCCCGCGAAAACCTTCTTGTAAACCAATGCTAAGAAATCACTGAGTTGGCACTCGTAGAAACTCGTTCGCCGCAGCACCTTAAGGTCTAATTAACAGAGGCTACTGAAATTGTCTTTCTATTCAGAGTGCCATTGACCCTGACGCGCTGCCCCGCTGCCTTCTTTAGCAGAAGCGGGTCGCCATCGATCAAGTAAAGAGAGTCGCCATCTACGAGAGCAAATTGCCCACCTCCGTGCACGCAGGCCCGTGTACAATCGGCAGCTGCCTTGCCAATCGCAGCAGAGTGTTTGGCGCCGCACCGCGTGTCTGTGATCATGCCCTCGAAAATCTGCAGACGGGCGGCAGATGGCGATTCGCGCTGACCTGATTCCGCTTCCCCGGCAGCCGTCCCCGCAACCGCTCCCAGCGCAGCAAACACCAATGCCAGCGCACAGGCGATGCCGCAGACTAATGCAATAGTTTCGACCCAAAAGCGCGCTCTTCTCGAAGCAACTCCTGTCCCCGCCCGTGCCAGGACTATACGCATTTGCTCACCCTCCCGCTTATGTTTTGTAATCGTTTCTTCAAAATTTTTACGAGAGGAGCTCAATGTTGATCACGTGGAGGCTCCTGCCTTTCGCATCCAGCGTGCCGCCGATGATTACCTGCTTGCTCTCGTACTGCTTTGCTTTCTCCTGGTCGTCCAGCTGATATGCGCTATTGCCGGAGACTTTCAGCAAATACATGCCGCCATTTTTCACGATGGTGCCCGTGAACTTCTGCGCTGTCGGTTGCTCTTGCTCCGCCGCCGGGTTATCCACGGGACTCGGCTGCTCAGGCTGCTGCTCCGGAAGCGGACGATCAGCTGCCGGCAGCGGTTGCGGAACCGGCTGCGGCTTCTGCGCTTGCGACCACACGACCAATTGAGGTCCCGGAATGTCAGACGGGAACAGAGAGCCCGGTTGGCTCCGAGGATCTTGCGTGAACATCAGCGGGACGGTCACTAGTAAGAACGCCAATGCCGATAGCAGGGTAGTCTCTCGCTTCATGACACACCTCCGAAAGGCGAAGCGGCCAAGGGTACATGCGCAATTGGCTTGCCATCGCAGCTCATTGATTCCGTGACCTGCGCCATATGGGCATCAGATCGTAAGTGAAAATTTTGCTTCATCTCTCTGTGCCTTTTTACATAACTGTGAATCGGCCGGCCATACATCGTTTTCCCTAAAACTGTTAGGCTCGCGCCGCGTTGTCTCCTCAAGAAGCGAGATTGTTGTGCCGCGACGACGACGGCTTCAAGCCAGGAGCCCGAAAGTTTTCTTCCCGAATACATGATTCTCTGTATAGGCGCGGTCTCCACCTTCCACTAATGTCTGGCTCTACTCAAAAACCCCCGTCGAGCAGGTGTCGGTTTTCGGGGAAGCCGGCACCTGCACTTCTCCAGCAGATTCGTATCTCCTGACATTTACAGCGCGTGGAATTACGAACTACAGGGTGAAAGGGATTTGCCCACTCATCCTTAGCCGCTAAGGTTGTCGTGAACGCAATCCGTTTGGAAGGAGGCATCATGCTTTATTGGACGCTAGTGTTTCTGGTGTTCGCACTGATCGCCGGAGTCTTGGGCTTTACCGGGATCGCAATCGCAGCTGCAGGCGTTGCGAAGCTGCTGTTTGTGATTTTTCTGGTGTTCTTTCTGATTTCTCTTTTCACCCACCTGTCGCGCCGAGGCAGCGGTATTTAGGCGAGGAATCCTTGCGCGGCAGTTAAGGGCCGTCAACATTGAAGCCAGAGTAGCTAAATCAATGCAGATCGATTCAACGCAGATCGATAAGGAGACAACATTATGAAACTCACCCGAATCGTCAGGATATTGCTTCTGATTTGCTTTCTTGGTGCCTCCGCGCTGATATACGCGCAAGAGCAGCGCGATGATGCCAAGCCGCCGCAGGAACCTCGTCCCGAGGCCACCAAGCCTGAGAGCGATGAAGCCAGGCCTCCTCGCCAGGACGAGGCAAAACCTCCGAAACAGGATGACGTTAAGCCTCCGAAACAGGATGACGTGAAGCCTTCCCGGGAAGAGGGCAAGCCACAACACGCTCAACAGAGCGGCCGCATTCCTGACGACAAGTTCCGAGCCCACTTCGGCCGGCAACATACTGTTGTCATCAAGCAGCCGACAATAGTCGAAGGCCAGCCCCGTTTCCAGTACTCCGGCTACTGGTTCACGATCGTCGATCCGTGGCCCGTGGGCTGGGCTTACACAGACCAGTGTTACATCGACTACGTAGATGGCGAATATTTTCTGTTCGATCTGCTTCACCCCGGCGTTCGCGTTGCACTCACTGTCGTGCTTTGATCGCGGTTAATTTTTAGCGTGGTGACGTGGACCCAATCGGCCCTTCATCCTTTGGAGCAACCACTCCACAAGGTTGGGGGGCCGCTCCTGCTACTCAGTCGAGTTTGAATAGATCAGCGACAGTGCAATCCCACCGCAACCTTGCAATCTCTTGCAGCAACTAACTTGTGTATCGCGACAAATTTTGAAGGCGTGGGAAGGCCCGCGCTTTCTTAGGAGGGCAATTCATGGCAGAAGATACGGAGAAGAAGAGTCAGCAAGGTAATCAGTTCGAAAAGGGTCAACAGGGTAATCAGTTCGAAAAAGGCCAGCAGGGAGGCCAGTCCGGTCAGCGCGGTCAGCAGGGAGGCCAGTCCGGAGAGGGCCAATCGCACAGTCGGCCTGAACAACAACAACCGAAAAAGGGCGGCCAGACTGATACCGGCAACGAAGAGGATCAGAACCGCGACCGTCAGCGCCGCGCTTCGTAAGTATTCATTCTTCTTTTCGCGGTAGTAACTGATCACCTGGAAGTCCCGGCCCGTTAGGACCGGGACTTCATTTTATAGAGCATGAAGATGTAGAGCATGCGCTTCAGGCACAAATTGTCCCGACGAAACCCTCGAGGTATATCTATGGCAGCAAAGAAACGAAAGCGTGCGGTAAGGCAGGAACCTCTCCTCAATACCGTCGCCCGCAAACTGGGGCACGCGGCCGGCACGATAACCAACATGACTCACGAAATAGCGGATAACGTCTCGGCGATGCCTGAGACCGTTGCCGCCAAGGTGCGCCAGGCTGTGAAGATTGGCGAGTCCGCGGGAAGTGCGCGGGGTCGTATTCGACACGCCAGAAAAAAGCTGTCCCGCGCTGTCCGTCGAGGAAAGACCAGAACAGTCGCGGCAGGGGCAGCTATTAAGCGAAGGTTGCCACGGCAGAAGGCGCTTCGGCGCAAAGCAACAGCCAGCAAACTGCAGAAGTAGCCACTCCGGGCCGATTTGTGCTCTGCCCCGCCCAGGGACAAGTCGGCGCGCCGTTTAATTTTCCGAGAGGCGCGTGATGTACGGAGTTTGGGGTATTGCCCACGTTCCTATCTCGACCTATCTTTCGAATAGTCACCGTAAACAATAGATTCCCTCGAACTGGTGGGCATTGGCACGGCGAACTCAAATTCAGGAGAAAATACCAATGCAAAAGGACTCATTACGAGAGTTGTACATCGATGAACTTCGAGATCTTTACAACGCGGAAACACAGCTGGTCAAGGCTCTGCCGAAGATGGCCAAGGCATCCGGCAACGACCAACTGCGGAAGGCATTCGAAGAACACTTGCGCCAGACTTCGGATCACGTGACGCGCCTGGAGCAGATATTCGGGCAGTTGGAGCAAAAACCCTCCGGTAAAAAGTGTCTTGGCATGGCGGGCCTGGTCAAAGAAGGAACCGAAACCATGGGCGAAGACTACGCCGCCGACCTGATGGACGCCGCGATTATTGGTGCGGCGCAGAGGTTCGAGCATTACGAGATGGCGGGTTATGGAACAGTCCGCGCGATTGCCGAGCTGCTTGGCGAAAACGAGCATGTCTCTTTACTGAACCAGACGCTGGAGGAAGAAAAACAGGCGGACAAGAAACTGACGGAGCTCGCGCAGGAGATTAATCCGAAGGCGGCGGCCGGTGAAGCCTCCACTTCAGAAAGTTCCCACCAGGGTCGCGGCGGCTCAAAATCCACGAAAGCGGCGTAGAACGACAGGCAGAGATGGAAGGGACAGTGAGGCCCTTCCATTTCCTTCCCTGCCTTGGGTTTTCGATGTAACGGTACGAGATTCATCGCATGTGCCAGGGGCAACCCGTCGCCCAGTACTTTCCTGCATCCGGATTCCTGCATCCTAGACTCGGTCATGCGCTTCGTAAGGAACGCCGTACTGTTGTTGGTCGCGTTCGTCCCCCAGTTACGGGTTATTCAGCACGAGCAGGTGGTGGACCTCTTGTGGGATCTCCAGCTTCGGCCGCTCATGCTGAAACGCGTCCCGAGCGCCAGTGAAGGGGATCTGCGCAAGGCGCACGCCTATGCCTACGGCGGTTCCCTGGTGCTGGAGTTTCGCGCCGTTGCCTAGTTTCTTGCGCCGTCTTTGACCGGGAGTTTTCCACAGTGTTCCTGAAGGAACACTATTGCGTTTTGTAAACTCGCGTGCAAATAACGATCCAGTAACAAATAGCCAGCAGTTACAATGCGGTAAGTGTTTCGAACTAAAGGCGATTTTCGAGTGCTGCCGAAATATCGGCACTGAGCGTGGTAAAAGGGCCACACAAAAACAGGCCTCTCGAGACCCAAAACTGCCCTGAAGTTCTCAGATTGAGAAACGTCTTACGACGGATGGCCATGTCTCGAGGGACAACTCGGTCTGCCCTAGAACACCTTACATCCACCTGCTATGAAAAGTTATAAGAACTAGGGAAGCTATTACGGATCAACCGGGGCTACACAGTATGGTGGCGGAGTAGGGATCGTCTTACAGTGCGGAGAGTGTAGGAAGAAAGTTGAGCCCTCTCCAATGCCTTACAAGAGCGCGATGACCCGTGTGGAAGCACGACACATTCAAGCACATCAGATTCAAGCACATCATCTGCAAGCCCAGCAGATTCAACCGCAGCGCTCTCCGTCTCCGGAAGATCTGCGGCGCGCGTTTGAGAACGCCATGATCGAGATTCATCAGGCGGGTTTTCCGGCTGACAAGAACGTGCAATATCGGAGTCCGATCGTGCAGCGCGCAAAACGCCTGGGGATATCACAGGCACGAGCTGAGGAGTGCGCCCTGTCCGACGCAGCGCGGGCGCTTGCTCTGCTGTGGAAGATTTGAGGAGGTCCGGCTCCACCGGACCCTTCGGCTTCGCTCCGGGGGTTTCGAGGGCGGTTGTTGTCCCAACGTGAGCATCTCCAAAAACTTAGGAAATGCCTCCGGGCCGATGGGATCTGAAGGGCAGTGGCCCAGGGGGCAGGGGTCTGTGGGCGGCGAGGCCGGGGCGGTCACAACGACGACAGCTCGACAGGACAGCCAAGGGCTGCTGTCCCCACATGATCACCTTCGCCCCAAGGTGTCCCTTCACTCAGAGCGCTGGGCTTCGGCCTTGGATCAGGCGAATCAGAACCGCGATTATCGCCAAAACCAGCAGAATGTGGATGAATCCACCCAGGGTGTAGGAGCTGATCATTCCCAGGAACCAGAGGATCAACAGCAGCATGGCGATAGTCCAGAGCATTGGCATTCCTTCCCGGAAGCTGTGTAGATGCTAACGAACTGCGTTCGAGTCTATGCGGGACTGACGCGCTGAGGTATCCAGTAAAGTCCCTAGCGGGGCGTCGATCTGGCTCTATTCTTGGCTGGTGGCCGGGATTTTGAATTCAATAGATCTGGACGATGCCATTGCGTATGGCGTAGAGGGTGATATCCGCGACTGAATGGAGGTTGAGTTTGCGCATCAAGTTGGTCCGGTGAGTCTCCGCTGTCTTAACGCTAAGGCACAAGGCAGTGGCGACCTCTTTGGTGGTCTTTCCTTCGGCGACGAGCTGAATCACTTCCCGTTCACGAGGCGTCAAGACGCATTGTGCGGGAGCGTCGCTCTCTTCGTGAGGGCGCAGATAGCCATCGAGCATCATCTGCGCCACCTTGGGAGTGAAAAATGTTCGCCGGTGCTGCAAGGCCTCCACAGCGGCCAGCAGGTCGCGGCCAGCATCGGACTTCAGCAGGAATCCGCGGGCTCCAGCAGCGAGCACTTCGCGCACTACCTGTTCCGAATCGTGAACGGTCAGGATCAGAATGCGAGCTTCTGGCATCATCGCCAGGATTTGCCGCGTCGCGTCGAGACCGTTCAGGTTCGGCATTCCAATATCGAGCAAGAGGACGTCCGGCTTCAATCTGCCGACAAGCTCGACCGCTTCGCGGCCGTCCGTAGCCTCGCCACAAACTTCCCATCCTGCATGGCTTTCGAGCACGCAGCGAATGCCGTTCCTTGCCACTTCGTGATCGTCCGCAATAAGGATTCGAAGCGCGCTCAAGCTTCACCTCACAGAACCAAGGACAACAGGAGTCTCTGGCAGCGGTTTTCCCTAGAGCCAACGCCGCGTACGAGTATAGTTGCGCCCACGACCGGCGCGGTTGCTGATCAGCGCAAATAGACGACTGGCCACGCAATGAAAAACGCGGTCATAGGGGATGACAGGACTGAAGGGCGATGAAGGCGAAAACGGTCGCGATGGCAAAGTGCCGCGAGGTCGCGAGACGCGACCTTATAACGGACGCTGATTCGAGTCTCAGGCTATAGTCGTCTCCGCAGTACTGCGGAGTTGCGGCGGCATCTGGATCTGGATGATGTTGTTCTTGATGGCGTAGACCACCAGGTCGCGAATGGAATGCAGACTGAGCTTGCGCATGATATTGCTGCGATGAGTTTCCACGGTCTTGGTGCTCAAGTTCAGAAGTACGGCGACTTCCTTCGAACTCTTGCCTTCTGCGAGAAGCTGCGTAACCTCGCGTTCGCGAGCGGTGAGCGTCGGCAAGTCCGGCGGCTCGGTGCGGGATATGGCGTGCCCCTTCTCGAGGAAGCCCGCCAGCACCAAGTCGTTGACCCGCGGGGTGAAGAACATTCGCTTGCTCTGCAAGGCTTCAACTGCGGCCACGAGATCGCGCGCGGCGTCTGACTTGAGCACAAAGCCACGAGCGCCGGCATCGAGGGCCTCGCGAATCACCTGATCGGAATCGGTGATGGTGAGAACGATGACTTTGAAGTTAGGGTCATGCTGCAGCAACTGGCGGGTGGTGTCCAGGCCGTTGAGGTAGGGCATGCCAATGTCAACGATGACGACATCGGGTTTCAATTGCTTGGCCATTTCGACCGCTTCGCGGCCATCGGATGCCTCGCCGCACACTTCCCAGCCCTCGCGTTTCTGAAGAAGCGAACACAGCCCGCGGCGCACAATTTCGTGATCGTCAGCTAACAAGATACGCAGTTTCATGGCATCCTCCCTGGGATATGGCTTTTCAACATACTAGACTTGAACGTATTTCATGAATCTGAACTCAGCACGAAGTCTGTGGACTTCGCGCGAGCGCCGTAAACACACGATGCTGACTCACCGCCTCGACAGCCTCCAAAAGATCGCGGGCGGCATTCGATTTCACAACGTACCCTCGTGCTCCCGCATCCAGGGCCTCACGCATCATCTGCGGAGAATCATGCTGCGTGACGAACAAGACTTCGGGACTCGTCTTCCGCCTCTGCTGAATTTGCCGGCATGCTTCCAGACCATTCATACGAGGCATCGTGACATCAAGCACCACAACGTCGGGTTCCAACATCTCGACTTTATCCAGGGCCTCGACTCCGTCTGAAGCTTCACCCACGACTTCCCAGCCAGGCCGACCTTCCAGCAAGGTGCGCAGTCCTTGCCTCACGATGGGATGATCATCGACCAGAAGGATGCGGACTGCCATAAGGTTTGCTCTCTGAGGCAGCCCCGTACAACCCCTTCGATACGATTCACGGCTGGCTCTGGTTTCAAACTTTGCCCCGTTCTTGCCGTAGGATTTCTACTGGCATCAGGCTGAGAGGCAACACTCAGTGATAACTCACGGTGAAAATACCATGATACTCTGCCGAGCCAGAATACAGGGAATCCTGTAGTTTCGCGGACCAACGGAGGCCTTCTAGTTGCTGTTGGAGGTCATTGGCGGGAAATAGGTTTCCGCATGAAGGAGGGCATCGACTGCCTGGACGATGGAGCCCACATCGGATTTCGCGCAGGCTCCCCGGATGCCCACTCTGCGGGCCTCCTCGGCCAACTGTTTAGAGAGGTGAATGGTGACCATGAGGATTGGGATTTCAGGGAAAAGCTGGGTAATTTGCCGGGCTACGTCGAGTCCATTTAAATCGGGCATCTGGAAGTCCAGCAGAATCATGTCCGGGGGATTTTTTTTTACGCGCTGAAGCGCTTCTCCGCCGGTCCGAGCTTCATCGCAAACCTGCCAGGTGCTCTGCTGCTCGAGTAGCGCCCGTAGATAATGGCGGACCGCCGGGTTGTCGTCTACCACCAGGATTCGAACCAAGCGGTGTTTCCTTTCAGAATTGGGCCCAAAGCCCACTACGGTATCATTTGACCATGTGTCGTTTTTCGCCACGCTGTCGCGGCAGCTTATTCGGTTTGTTCGGCTAATGTCCTTTGCTGTGACCTTCTTCCTTATGTTTCTTCATCACGGTGCGCGCGGCGACTTCCTTGGCCCGGTCCCCGTAACGCCCGGAGCGCTGCGCACTTTCCTTGATATGTTCGTACTCCCGCTGTTCTTTTGAGCTGACGCCACGAAGATGTTTTTTTCCAGGCACGAGTTCCTCTCTTTGCTGTTCCTTACCGATTACTATGTTTCGTATTTTCTTTCTCTCTCACCATAGGAGCCTGGGGCGCTAGCCCGCAATACTGTAAACTCCTGAGCGACCGAAGAATATCGATATGCTGTGTGTGATGAGTTCCCGTGTTGGGAATTTTTCCTTACTTTTTCCGCCTCTCACTTGCCATACGCCGGCAATAGTTGAGGGCGGGCGCTGTTTGTGCTGGCGGCTCTCGATCCGATGCCGTGGTTCGCCGTGGGGCGCCGCACTCTTCGTTTCGGAAACAGCAGGTCACGCATCTTCATCTTGGCTTTGTGCAGCTGCGATTTTGAATTGCCGACCGAGCAATCCAGCATTTGGGCGATCTCATGATGCTGATAGCCTTTTACTTCATGGAGGTCGAAAATCTGCCGGCATCCCTCGGATAGCTCGGCCATGGCTCTGCGCAACGCAATACGGTCAACCGTACCGGAGAGGCTCGGGTCCGATTTGCCGATGTCGCGCTTGAGCGATGGAGAATCCGGCGACGCAGGTTCATCCAGAGACAATAGCGGGGGCGTCTTGCGGGAGCGCAACTTCATCAGCACGGTATTCACCGCAACCCGATAAAGCCAGGTGGAGAACGCCGAATCTCCCCGGAACGAGTTGACGCTGCGAAACACTTGCAGGAACGCTTCCTGAGTGAGATCTTCAGCATCCGCCACATCTTTTGTCATTTGCAGGCAAACGGAGTAAACGCGCTTTTTATGCAACTGGAAGAGCGTGGCGAACGCCTGCTCGTCGCCGCTCTGTGCGCGCTGAACCAGACTGCGTTCAACCAGACTGCGTTCGGAATCGTTTCGGTCGGCTGCATCCCGCACTGGGATCAGATGGGTTGTTGTCGCGGAAATTACGCAAGTCGCCACGGTAGTCTCCTTCGATGAGAGGTGCCTGTCTTTTGCTCTCCACGATTCCGGGAGCATTTAGCTTCAAGAAGAGACTAGCGGCACCGTGGCACCCATCCCATCAGGATGCTCCTGTAATTGAATGCGAGACATGCTGTACGGGGGTTTGTAAGTGCTGAAGCCCTAAGTAAGTGCTGCGTGAGTTTTCGTGGTTTTATTCTTGGAGAGGCGAAACTGTTTTCAGCGAAGAAGGTCGCTGAGCGAAAAGCGTTGCGAAGTACAGAACGTTGCGGAGAATGCCCCGCGTACCTGCGCACCCAGAGCGCCAAAGTGCGATCTTTGTAGCGGCGACCTCGACGACGTTCAGTCGACAATCGATTCCGTCGATAATCATTCCCAATAATCAATAGAGATGAAAGCCGACCTCCACGCTGATCAGTACACTCACTGGGCGTCCGTCTTTCATCGCAGGTTGAAAACGCCATTGCTTGACAGCATCAATCGCCCTGGCGTCGAGTCCAAATCCCAAACCGCGGACGACGCGAATATCTCGCGGATGTCCCTGGTCATCGACGATCAAGCGAAGCACGCACATGCCCTGGGTCTTGGCGTTGCGCGCTTCCTCGGTATATTCAGGATCCGGCGTTGAGACAGCCTGAGGAGCTGAAATTCCTCCACCGACCTTATATACGCCTCCACCAATGCCACCGCCGCTACCTGTGCCCACACCCGGTCCGCTCCCCATACCGACACCGCCGCCCGATCCAGAACCAATTCCGCCGCCCGATCCGGTTCCGTTTGAAGGAGGAGCGGAAGGAATCACTGGGGCCGCCGGATTACCCAGATTTGGCATGTGATTCTCAGCCACTCGCACCTGAGGAGGAACGACCACCGCTGGCGCGACAGCGAGCTTGGGGTGTTCGTTACGAACAACAATCGCGGGGGGAGTGATCTGTTCCAAAGCAGGTTTTGGGAGGGCTGCCTTCGGCGCACGAATTCGGTCGTGGTCGCCGCCGCCACCACCACCACTGACGATTTTCTTGGCGACCGGCAGAGTATAAGAATCAGGAGAGGGCGCGATTAACATTACGGTTTCGTGCGGCTTGATTGGTTGCACAGCTTCATGACTGAATGTCGCAACCCCCAGGATCAAGCCAAGAATAACGATGTGGGCCACCACGGATCCGGCGAGACCATTCGACCGATAATTGTTGAACTGACCCCAAATCGCTTCCGGAGCGAGCGTTTCCGGTGCTGGCCGGGAGGTGACGTTCTCTGGCCGCGCGCCTCGTCCACGGGTTGCATCACGGCCCGCATAAAGAGTGTCGAGGACTGCCGACGAAGATGAAGACGATGGGAATAATGCATGGCCAGCGAGGCGTGGACTTTGAGTGTTCGACATTTGGCGCTCCTAATAGAACTACAGCCAGCAATAACAATCCGTAGCCAGATTTCGCGAATCAAGATGAAGGATGGTGAGACCCGGGCGTTCTCACCATCCGTTGGAGTACGAAGGCTACGGCTTCCAAGAATCAGCCGAAGCCAAGCTCAGACCCGCCCGACCAGAAGCAGGACAAGCAGGACCACGACCACCAGGCCCAGTCCGCCACTTGGGTAGTAGCCCCAGGATCGGCTGTACGGCCAGGTAGGCAGAGCTCCGAGCAGCAACACCACAAGCACGATAAGTAGAATCAGTGACATGAGCCCTCCGAATCATTTGTACCGTTGACTGTCGTTCTAGTTAGGAACCCGGACCCAACTTGCAAAGCAAACCGGCCTGGGCCTCACAGAAAGCCGTCGTCGCCGCTCGACTCAACGGCTCGCGGTTACCGTCTTCCCAGGTGACGGTTTCAGTTCGCTGTGTTCTTTGGCTTGCACCGAATATCTCCGGACCGCAGCCAGGAACGGCCTACCCGCCCCTTCAGGCTGCACTTTTCCGCTCAAGATGTCGCCGAAAGGCACGAAGCTGCCGTAGAGGATTCGGGTTTCATCTTTGTCCTGCGTGACTGCGGCGCCGTTCAGATCGATGCCTGCAAAAACGCCTCGGGCTCGAGAATAGGTCAGGACTTCCGCCCGCATCTTCCAATCTGTGTCAGCGCCTGCGTCACGTCCGACCGGGCCGGCAGCTGCCGACGCTTCTGCACCCAACTTAAAATGGCTTGAGATCAGATGTTGCATGCCATTTTCGTTGGTCACGATCATCACGAGATCCACCGCCTGACCACCGAGCTGCAGGCCCCAGCTGCCACCTGTGATCGTGATTGGCGCGGGAGCGCTCCACATGCCGCTTTCAGTGCGGCACGTAGCGACGCCTTTGCCATGGCTGCCGCCGAAGCCCACGGCAATTTTCACCATCGAGGGAATCACCGCGACGCACTTCGCATCGCTCATCACCTTGTCGGGGATTGCTTTGTCGGGAGTTGCCATGATTTCGTCCAGAACTTTGGTGGACGCATCGAGGCGTTTGTCGATATCGGAACGGTCCTTGTCATCCGCAGACCACGCCATGGTGGCGCAGAGTACAACGCTGGCACCGAGCATCAGGAGCCATCTTGGCAGTGCAGAGCTGATTTTCGTCATAACCGGACCTCATTCTGTGCTCGAAGTGAGCAACGTTTAGATTTCCCTACGCACACAAAGCTAGCTCGCCATTGGTGCTCGTTCCATCGAGTTCGCGCTGTAAGAGGATCAAGGGATCGCCGCAGCGGTAGGGGAATACGTTCGGCGGTCTTCAGGTCTTTAAGGTAGGCAAGACCGGGTAGTACAGTGCTCCCGGTATTGATTGCAGAAAATCGACGCCGCGGAAGACGGCAATCAGAGCGGTAGGGCTTAAGACTTCAGGCGCATCCACCCAAGACGGCAGCTGGCGCTCGCAACACGGAACTGCAGGGAATCACAATTTCGACGAGGGTTCCGGGTTGGGCATTCGTGAGTCGCAACTCTCCACCAAATTCTTTGGCGCGTTGCTTCATGCCTCCGATGCCGACTCCAACGCTGTCTGGTTGGAGCTCGGCAATTCTCCTGCCGATTCCCTTACCATCATCGCGCACGGCCACTACGATCAGGCCATCTTTTTGGGTCAACGTAATCCACACCCTGGTTGCTTCTGAATGGCGGAAGACATTTGTGAGCGCTTCCTGAACGATTCGGAAAACGGCGGTCTCGACTTCTGCGGCAAGCCGCGGGAATTCGGCGGGGCGAACATCGAGAGAGGTTTCAATGCCGCTTCGCTTGGTGAGCCCGTCCACATACCAGGAAAGAGCCGACAATAAGCCAACTTCATCAAGCAGCGGCGGATGCAAAAGGTGAGACATGGTGCGGACTTGCTGAATCGCACGATCAATGATGCTGCTGGCCTGGGTCCACGCTTCTTCCGGGGGATCAGCGGGCTTTTCGAGGATCATTCTGTCCAGCACCATCTTGGCCACCGCAAGTTCTTGCCCCAAACCGTCGTGCAGATCGCGCGCGAGCCGTCGGCGCTCTTCATCCTGCATGGTCATGAGGCGGATGGAAAGACGGCGCAATTCGTCTGTTCTTCGATCGACCATCTTTTCCAATTCGGCGGCGCTGTCGCGAATCGATTGTTCCAGCAGTTTGCTGTCGTGGATGTCGGAGCAGGTTCCGTACCACTTAATGATCTCTCCATCGCTTCGAATCGGAACCGCGCGAGCTCGGAACCAGCGGTAATTGCCGTCCTTGGCCTGCATGCGATACTCCGCTTCGTAGTTTGCTCCCGATTCAACGCAGAGCAACCAGTCAGCCATGGCCTTTTGCTTATCCTCGGGGTGCACATAGTCCAGCCACCCGAAACCATTCGCGGAACCTGTGGCCGCGCCGGTAAATTCATAGAACCGGTCGCTGATGTAATCCCTGGAGCCGTCGGCTTTACGACTGAAAATGATGTCCGGAGCGGTGTGGACAATGGCATCGAGTTCCTGGTTCTTTCCCACCAGCTCCACGTTAAGCTGCAGCAGTAATTCCGCCTTGAGAGCCAACTCTTCAGTACGCTCCAGAACGCGCTGCTCAAGCTCGCGATTCAGAGTTTCGAGCTGCCGGGTTTTGCGATGCAATTCCGCGAATACTCTGACCTTGGCGCGTAAGAGTTCCGGAACTACCGGAACGGAAATGTAATCGACCGCGCCGTGCTCGTACCCTTTGAGTTGATCCAGATCGGTGAGATGCACCGCGGAAACAAAAATGATTGCGGTCCTCTGAAAGCGGGGGTGCTGGCGAATCATCGCGGCCAACTGAAAGCCGTCGAGCTCAGGCATGCTCACATCCATCAGCACGACCGCCACGTCGGTTTTGAGCAGAACTTCGAGAGCCTCCTTCGCGGACTTAGCTTTGATCAGGTTTTCGTGAAGCTCGCCGAGCATTACCTCATAGCTGAGCAGCTTGGCGGGCTGATCATCCACCATGAGGATATTGACTTTCTCGTTTGCGCCCATGAGTTGCACTACCTCTCTGTCAGGTGTCGATTGTCAAAGCCAACGGCAGCCAATTGCTATCGGTGAAGCCACATACGAAGCGACGAAAGCAGTTGCTCTGTATTGACCGGTTTCGCCAGATATTCGGATGCTCCGGCTTCAAGACATTTTTCCCGGTCGCCTTTCATCGCTTTTGCTGTTAAGGCAATGATCGGCAGGCGGCGGAACGAAGAGTTTTGCCGAATCACCTGCATGGTCTCGTAGCCATCCATCTCGGGCATCATGATGTCCATGAGCACGATGGCAATATCCGGCGTCGTCTCAAGCTTGGCGATCGCTTCGCGGCCGGTCCCGGCAGTGATTACCGTCATGCCGCGCCGCTCGATCACGCTGCTGAGGGCGAAGATGTTACGGACGTCGTCGTCGACAACCAGCACTTTTTTCCCGACGAGAGCATCGTCAGAATGATGTAACCGGTCGAGCAGCCTTTGTTTTTCGAGTGGAAGATCAGCGACCACGCGATGCAGGAACAAAGCAGTTTCATCCAGCAGGCGTTCGGGTGATTCCACTCCTTTCACTACGACGCTGCGAGCCAGAGAGTGCAGACGGGCATCCTCATCGAGGGAAAGTTCCTTGCCCGTGAAGACTACGACGGGCAGGTCGCCGAGCGACGGATTGTCGCGGAAGCGCTCCAATACATCGAAGCCCGATATATCAGGAAGGCGCAGGTCGAGAACCACGCAGTCGAATGCTTGCTCGTTCACGGTCTGGATTGCCTCGGCGCCCGTGGCGACCACCGTAACGTCGATGTCGTCATAACCCAGCAGCTCCTTGATGCTGAGCTGTTCGGCCGGGTTATCTTCCACCACCAGCAATCGCTTTCGCCGGGGAGCGGAATATTCCTTGATGCGGGCCAACGCCGTATCCAATCCCTCCGGCGTGGTGGGTTTTGTGACGAACGCGAACGCGCCCCGAGCCAGGCCGTGGTGCCGATCTTCATCCAGCGTCAGCATCTGCACCGGAATGTGGCGTGTTGCCGGATCTTGCTTCAGGTGATTCAGGATCGTCCAGCCCAGCATGTCGGGAAGGAAAACGTCCAGAGACACAGCGGTTGGGTGGTACTCCTGGGCAAGCGCAAGAGCCTCCGCGCCGCGGCTGGCTACAAGAACTTTGAAGCCTTTGTCGCGAGCGAGGTCACACAATATGCGCGCGTAGTGTGCGTCATCCTCAACAATCAGCAAAATTGCATCGCCGGGTTGCAGATTATCGCGGTCGTCGGGAATCTTCTCGACGGAATGCTCCGTAACTCCAGCGACCGGAAATTGCACCGGCAAAGCAGAAGATCGGGATCGTCCCTCGGACACGGCAGCGAGCGAAGTGGAAGGCCCGACATAAGTTTGCGGCAAGTAGAGCGTGAACGTGCTTCCCTTTCCGGTAGCGCTGCGCAACTGGATTTCTCCGCCGAGCAGGCTGGCCAGTTCGCGGCTGATCGCCAGCCCCAGGCCGGTTCCACCGTATTTGCGGCTGGTGCCGGCATCCGCCTGTTGGAACGCCTCGAAGATGATGCGCTGTTTTTCGGAGGGGATGCCGATGCCAGTGTCGGTAACCTCAAAGGACACCACCGAGGCCGCCTTACTCAAAATCGGATGCGCCTCGGTCCAACCGCTCTTAGCCACGGACACGGACAGGCGGACTCCTCCAACTTCGGTGAACTTAAAGGCATTCGACAGCAGGTTCTTCAATACTTGTTGCAGTCGCTTCGAGTCGGTAACAACGCTCCGCGCAAGATGCGGGTCGGTTTGCACTTCGAAGTTGAGATGCCGGTTTTCCGCCTCGTGACGGAACGGACGTTGCACCGCGTCGAGCATACTGGCGAAGAACACTTCCTCTGCTTCGACGGAAACTGTTCCGGATTCGATCTTCGACAGATCGAGAATGTCGGTGATCAGGTTCAGCAAGTCGGTGCCGGCGCCGTGGATTGTCCGGGAGAACTCAACCTGCTTCGGCGTGAGGTTGCCGTCCGGATTATCGCTGAGTTGCTGGCCGAGCACCAGGATGCTGTTGAGCGGTGTGCGCAGCTCGTGCGACATGTTGGCCAGGAATTCGGACTTGTACTTGGACGTGAGAGCCAGTTCTTTGGCTTTCTCTTCCAGGGCTCGCCGCGCTTGCTCGATTTCCTGGTTCTTGCGTTCGACTTCTACGTTTTGCTCGGCGAGCTGCTGCGCTTTCTGAGCGAGCTGCTCGTTCGTCTGCTGCAACTCTTTTTGCTGCATCTGGAGTTCGGTGGCCAACTGCTGGGATTGCTTCAACAGGCCTTCCGTCTGCATGGTGGCCTCAATGCTGTTGAGCACGATGCCGATGCTGGCCGTCAGTTGTTCAAGGAACGCCAACTGGGATGTTGTGAAACTGCTCAGCGAGGCCAGCTCGATCACGGCTTTGACCCGGTCCTCAAACAACACCGGCAGTACGATAACGTTCCGGGGAACGGCCTCGAATAAACCCGAACGAATGGAAATCGTGTTCGGTGGCAATTCGGAGATCAGCATCCGCCGTTTCTCCGTCGCGCACTGGCCCACTAGTCCTTCGCCGAGCTTCAGGCGCCGCAGATGTCCATCCTCGCCATCGCCGGCAAACGCCGAGAGGAGCACCATCTCCGCCGACTCGTCGGTTCCCATCTGGTAGATCACACCTTGTTGGGCATTGACCAGAGGCGTCAGTTCCGAGAGGAGCATGCGTCCTACCGTGGTCAGATCGCGTTGCCCCTGCAACATGCCGGTGAAGCGAGCCAGGTTGGTCTTGAGCCAATCCTGCTCGGTGTTCCGGTCGGTGGTGAGCCGGAGATTGTCGATCATCGTGTTGAGGTTATCTTTCAGGTCGGCGACCTCGCCGCTGGCTTCGACCTGAATGGAGCGCGTGAGGTCGCCCTTGGTGACGGCGGTTGCCACCTCAGCGATGGCTCGGACCTGGTTGGTCAAATTGTCGGCCAGCAGGTTGACGTTGCCCGTGAGATCTTTCCACGTTCCGGCGGCGCCGGGAACGTTGGCCTGGCCGCCGAGACGGCCTTCCACACCCACTTCGCGCGCGACCGTTGTAACCTGGTCGGCAAACGTGGCGAGCGTGTTGGTCATGTTGTTGATGGTTTCCGCGAGTGCGGCAACTTCGCCCTTCGCGTTTACCGTTAGCTTTTGAGTGAGTTCGCCGTTGGCGACGGCGGTTACCACTTTGACGATGCCGCGCACTTGTTCCGTCAGGTTGGCGGCCATCACGTTCACATTGTCCGTGAGATCCTTCCAGGTTCCGGCGACGCCCGGCACCTGCGCCTGCCCGCCCAGCTTGCCTTCCGTGCCGACTTCGCGAGCCACGCGAGTGACTTCGGCGGCGAACGCGTTGAGCTGATCGACCATCGTATTGATGGTGTTCTTCAGTTCGAGAATTTCGCCTTTCACGTCGACCGTGATCTTGCGTGACAAATCGCCGCGGGCCACAGCCGTTGTTACCTCGGCAATGTTGCGCACCTGGCCGGTGAGGTTTCCAGCCATTGCGTTCACGGAGTCCGTGAGATCCTTCCACGTTCCAGCAACGCCGGAAACGTTAGCTTGTCCGCCGAGACGGCCTTCGCTGCCCACTTCGCGGGCCACGCGCGTCACTTCGGCCGCGAACGAGCGGAGTTGCTCGACCATCGTGTTCAGCGTTTCTTTCAGCTGCAAGATTTCGCCGCGCACGTCCACCGTGATCTTCTTCGAGAGATCGCCGTTCGCAATGGCGGTGGCGACTTCAGCGATGTTACGCACCTGGCCGGTGAGGTTGCTGGCCATGAAGTTTACGTTGTCCGTGAGATCCTTCCAGGTGCCGGCGACTCCCGGTACCTGCGCCTGGCCGCCGAGTTTGCCGTCGGTGCCGACTTCGCGCGCCACACGAGTCACTTCGCCGGCGAACGCATTGAGCTGATCCACCATCGTGTTGATGGTGTTCTTCAGTTCGAGAATTTCGCCTTTCACGTCGACAGTAATCTTGCGCGACAAATCGCCACGAGCCACGGCCGTCGTGACCTCAGCAATGTTGCGGACCTGGCCGGTCAGGTTCCCGGCCATCGAGTTCACCGAATCGGTGAGATCTTTCCACGTGCCGGCGACGCCAGGAACGTTAGCTTGCCCTCCCAGGCGCCCTTCGCTGCCGACTTCGCGGGCCACGCGGGTTACTTCTCCGGCGAACGCATTGAGCTGGTCCACCATCGTGTTGATGGTTTCCTTGAGCAGCAGAATTTCGCCGCTCACGTTCACCGTGATCTTCTTCGAAAGATCTCCGCTTGCGATGGCCGTTGCGACCTCGGCGATGTTGCGCACCTGGCCGGTCAAGTTGCTGGCCATCGAGTTCACGGAGTCGGTAAGATCCTTCCACGTGCCGCCAACTCCGGGCACCTGCGCTTGTCCGCCGAGTTTGCCGTCGGTGCCCACTTCGCGGGCCACGCGGGTTACTTCGGATGCGAACGATCGCAACTGGTCCACCATCGTGTTGATGGTGTCCTTGAGCTCGAGGATTTCGCCCCTTACGTCGACCGTGATTTTGCGGGACAAGTCGCCGCGGGCCACGGCCGTAGCCACTTCGGCGATATTACGAACCTGGCCGGTAAGGTTGCTGGCCATGAAGTTCACATTGTCCGTGAGATCCTTCCACGTGCCGGCCACGCCGGGTACTTGCGCCTGGCCGCCCAACTTACCTTCCGTGCCCACTTCGCGGGCCACGCGCGTCACTTCGCCGGCGAACGCGTTCAGCTGATCCACCATCGTGTTGATTGTGTTCTTGAGTTCGAGAATTTCACCTTTCACGTCGACCGTGATTTTGCGTGACAAATCGCCACGAGCCACGGCAGTTGTAACTTCGGCGATGTTGCGGACTTGACCGGTGAGGTTTCCAGCCATCGAATTGACGGAATCCGTGAGATCTTTCCATGTGCCTGCAACGCCGGGGACGTTGGCTTGTCCTCCCAGACGCCCTTCGGTGCCGACTTCGCGCGCCACACGCGTCACTTCACCAGCGAAGCGGTTCAGCTGATCGACCATCGTGTTCAAAGTCTCTTTAAGCTGCAAGATTTCGCCGCGGACATCCACCGTAATTTTGCGTGAGAGATCGCCGGTGGCAATCGCCGTTGCAACCTCGGCGATGTTTCGCACCTGGCCGGTTAGGTTGCTGGCCATGAAGTTGACGTTATCCGTGAGATCTTTCCAGGTGCCGCCAACGCCGGGCACTTGCGCTTGCCCGCCCAGCTTGCCTTCCGTGCCGACTTCGCGAGCCACGCGCGTCACTTCACCGGCGAATGCATTGAGCTGGTCCACCATCGTATTGATGGTGTCTTTAAGTTCGAGAATTTCGCCCTTTACGTCGACTGTGATTTTGCGCGACAAGTCGCCGCGGGCAACGGCCGTGGTTACCTCGGCGATGTTCCGCACCTGGGCCGTCAGGTTTCCGGCCATGGCGTTGACGGAGTCCGTAAGGTCTTTCCATGTACCTGCCACGCCCACCACCACGGCCTGACCGCCAAGCTTGCCGTCCGTTCCAACTTCACGTGCCACGCGCGTTACTTCGGAGGCAAACGAGCGCAGCTGGTCCACCATTGTGTTGATCGCTTCTTTGAGCTGGAGAATTTCGCCGCGCACGTCGACGGTGATTTTGCGGGAGAGGTCACCGCTGGCGACTGCAGTGGCCACTTCAGCGATGTTGCGTACCTGGCCGGTGAGGTTACTGGCCATCGAGTTGACGGAATCCGTGAGATCTTTCCAGGTGCCGGCCACGCCCGGCACTTGCGCCTGACCACCGAGCTTGCCGTCCGTACCGACTTCGCGAGCCACCCGCGTCACTTCCGCGGTGAAGACGCTCAGCTGCTGAATCATGGTGTTGACGATGTCGGCGGAGCGCAGGAACTCGCCTTCCAGCGGCCGGCCATCCACATCCAGACGGACCGTTTGCGTGAGGTTTCCCTGGGCGACCGCCGCGATGGCACGGGTCACGCCCTCAGTTGGCCGAAGCAGATCCTCGACGAGCGTGTTGATCGAGACTTCCATCTCGCCCCAGGCACCTCTGGATTCATGAAAGCGCGTGCGCTCACGGGTTCTTCCTTCTTTTCCCACTACTTGCCCGACGCGCTTCAGTTCTTCCGCCATTTGCTGGTTGGCAGCAACAATGGAATTGAAAGTGTCGGCAACTTTCCCCGCCAGTCCCGTCCATGAACCTGGAAGCCGTACGGAAAAGTCGCCATTGCGCATTGTCTGCAGGCTGGCCAGAATCACGCTAAGGTCGCCAGAAGCTGGCTCAGTAGCGAGACTGGAATTCCCGTTGCGCTTGCCTTTGTGTCCTTCATCGGCTGAGCCATTGGCCACGGCAACCGCCGGGTCTTGACTATTTTTTTTCATGATCTTCTCCTGCCCCGGAGGAACAGCTGGCGTTGTGACAAGGCTTTCCTCGCGTGGTTCTTCATGTTGCCCAGACTCGCAACCGAAGCGAACGCAAACGATTCCATGGTCGCGGCACAAGGAGTGCTCACGCGGCTGCCGTCGGAAACCAGCGAACGACCGAAATCAGGTATAGCCCGAATCATCTTCTGTGAAAGTGAAAAACTGAGGGAATCTAACGACTAGGACACAGATTGAAACACGACAAATGCGGGGTTGACTCTAGGGTCTTTACTGTATGGGAGATGGAAATCAGGTTCCCGGAAGAGACTTTCTATGATCGCCGGACTGAGCAACATGCTCAAGATCCTTAGCTTTGACCGCGTTGATGCTCCGGCGATTCGAGGTGGGCAAGTCACGCCCCAAGAACAGTTTTCATTGCGCGCCGACAGGGCTGACGGGCGTCACCCAAAAAGCGTGCCGCCTTCATCATTTGGAATTTGCGTTCCAGACGTAGAATTTTTCGTTGTCAGCGACCGTCTCAATATTGAGATTATTGGAAGCCGCCGCGCGATGTACGGCGGAACGAAGGTTGGCCAAACCGATGCCGCCCACATCGGCAAGTGGAATCTCGAGAGCTGAACCTGGCTTCAGCGTCATCAACTCATGGACAATTCCCGATACCAGGTCATGGTGTTTGCCATGTCTGCCAGTCTTCAAACCGGCGATGGCAACCTGCCGGTACTTCGCCGGCGGCCGTTGATTCTTGGTTTTCTGTTCGTTTCCCACGGAGTCCCCCAGAATCTTAGAATGTTGCGCTCTCTGCACGTTTCTCTGGACGGCAAAATACCAAAACCGAATATTTAGGTCAAGTATATTTTTGTGATTGACTACGGCAGCTCTCCTTTTTAATATATTTGCGATAGTTATATTCTACGTTACTGTTACGACTGTCATACGATCTGCGTGGAATGGCCTAATTCGCGTCGTGCTGTGCGTTCGTCGCAGCTACGAAAGACGAAAGCAAATAGTCCACCTATTTTTAGTGGCGAGGGTATGCTCAGACCTGTCAGGAGGTACCCAGTGACGGCAAACATTTCGTGGGAAGACTTGTACGCCGCGGCTATGGTCGAACTCGATCGCGCCCGCCTGCTCGGCAGGATTGAAACCGCGCAAGCAGCCATAAGGCGTGCCGTGGAAGAACTGGCTCGGAACCCAATGCCTGGAGCTGATGGAGAAGTGCAGGTTCTAGCTGACGCGCTGCGCAATCTGAAGACGCTTCGATCAGTGGAGTTCCGCATGTCCACTCCAGCCATTAGCCAGGGCCTGTACCGGGCGGAGGAGGCGATACGATGAGGCGCCTGTGCCACGAGACAGCGACACAAACATGGCGTAGACGACAGTTGGCCGTGACGGACTTGCTTCGTCACGCCAAGATCGTAACCGATCCCATCACGTTGGAGTACCTGAACGCGCTGGTAGCACTGCGCAGGGCGAGAGCAAGAGCTGAAGGTGACCGCCAGCGAGCGACGTGTCAGCCTGCGTCATAAGCTGGTCCGCGCTCGTCCCAACGATTTGGATTCGCTAAGACTTTGCAAGGCAGGGTCAGAAATGGTGGTCGATCATTTTTTGGTAGCTGTCAAAGCCGGCAAAGAGAAAGACAAGGATGATGCGATGCGCCGGTACGGACTAGCCGCAGCGGCAGCAATCTTTGCGCTCTGGCTTCGCCAACTGCTCTTCCCTCTTCTGGGAGCGGAGAATCCATATCACACCGCATGGGCAGCCGTGGTCTTTTCCGCGTGGTACTGCGGTGTTGGGCCGTCCATTGTCACTACTTTGCTTTCATTGCTGGGCATCTGGTACTGGTTCGTGCCGCCGTTCGGTAGCTTTGGAGTTCAGGACCCCAAAACTGCAATTTCTGGAATGGTGGGGTTCCTGGCCTTCTCCGCCGCGATCATCGCTCTGGGTGAAGTAAACCGCCGCTCTCTTGCGGCAAGCAAGTCGATCGAAAAGCAGTTGAAGGAAACACATGAGGAACTGGAGCAAAAGGTTCTCGAACGAACCGCAGCCCTGAACGCTGCGAACGACAACCTGGGGGAACTCTCGAGCCGGCTGCAGCAGATGCGGGATGAAGAGCGCCGGCAAATTGCACGGGAGTTGCACGACAGCATCGGGCAACTGCTCGCCGCTCTTGCCATGAACATTGCAGTGGTGCAGCGTCAGGCTGACAGTCTCGATTCAAAGGGAGCCCGAGCTGTCTCCGAGAATGCCGCGATGGTCGAGCAGATCAGCAGGGAGATACGAACCATTTCGCATCTGTTGCATCCTCCTCTTCTCGATGTGGCTGGTCTTGCGTCCGCGCTGCGCTGGTACGTGGATGGCTTCTCGGAACGCAGCCAGATCAAAGTCGACCTGCAGATCCCTGACCCGTTTCACCGTCTCTCGGACGAGATGGAAATTGCTATTTTCCGCATGGTCCAGGAATGCCTCACGAATATTCATCGTCATTCGGGAGGAACTTCGGCGGCGATACGCGTGCACGAGGAAGATCACCGAATTGTGGTGGAAGTCCAAGACGGTGGCAAGGGCATACCTCTGGAAAAACAACTCGAACTCAGCTCATCCGGTCGAACCGGAGTTGGGTTCCGCGGCATGCGCGAACGTCTCAGGCAGTTGGGCGGAACTTTGGAAATTCGGTCGGATAACGCGGGCACAGCAGTGACCGCGAAACTGCCCCTTGCGGAATCGACAGCTCCCAAGGGCGAGAAATCAGAAGTCGCCTGAAGCTGGTTTGCTCTACACGTCGATAGCTCACACCCGGATCGGAAAACGAACCCACCATCCGCAAGGCACCCCAGGAGACCGTTCCATATGTGTGAGTCCACCTGAATGCGTCGTCTATTCCGAGTTTTTCGCCAAACACTACATTGATTCCGGTATGTTCGGGCATAGCCCCGGTCGATAAGGTTGGAGCTGTATCGTCGGGGAATGCCTATGCGTCTGCTGAGCGTCCGGCTCATTGTTTCTCTAATTGTCGGCATCACGGTAGTGTCTTTGGGCTTCTCCTACTACGAGGTTGTGGGAGAAAAGAGCGTTCTCCGGAGCGACCTGGAACGCCGCGCCGAAGTTCTGGGCGAAAGTGTTGCAGGCAACGTTGAGAAGGCATGGGATGGCGGATCGACCCATGGCCTGCAGCGGTTGGTGCAGCGCTTTGGAAATCGTGAGCACTTGCTCGGAGTCGCCGTCTACGATCGGAGAGGCAACGTTGTGGCGATCACTTCCGAGTTAGGAAAGGTCCTCACGACAATTCCGCCCGACGTTAAGCAGGCAATGGAAACGGGGCACGGAGAAGGTTCGTTCGTCCGGCTCGGCGACGATCGAGTCCACATCTTTGCGGTACCTGTGCATCGCCAGGATGAGATTGTTGGCGGATTGGCGGTTGTGCACGATGTTAGTTACATCCACGCGCAAAACCTTCGCACGTGGCGTGAAGCTTTCCTCAAAGTGCTTGTCCAGGTGTTCTTGATCGTCTTTATTACGTTACTGATCGTACGTTGGAGCATCGCTGGCCCGATCGCGCAGGCCGCACAGTGGATGCGCGCGCTTCGCATGGGCAGGGTCTCCCCGCGCCAGCAAATGCCCGACCTTGACCTGTTCCGCCCGCTCGCCCGGGAAGTAGTAACGCTGACAGAAAGCCTCAGCCAGGCACGCAACGCCGCGGAAAACGAGGCACGCCTGCGAGACGCCTCGCAATCGATGTGGACTGCGGACCGGCTCGCGGTGCAGGTCCAGACCCGACTGGAGGGCGGACGCCTGTTCGTTGTGTCGAATCGAGAGCCTTACGCGCACCAGCGAAACGGCAAGTCGATCGAGGTAGTCGTGCCTCCCAGTGGACTGGTGACTGCTCTGGAGCCGGTGCTCAACGCTTGCGACGGAACATGGATTGCGCATGGCAGTGGAGACGCCGATTCCGAAGTGGCGGACGCGCACGACCGCCTGCGTGTTCCCCCAGACGATCCGCGCTATACGCTGCGCCGGGTGTGGCTTAGCAAAGAAGAGGAAGAAGGCTATTATTACGGGTTTGCCAACGAAGGGCTCTGGCCGCTTTGTCATATTGCGCACGCGCGCCCTACCTTCCGAGCGCAGGACTGGCAGCATTATCAGGAGGTCAATCGCAAGTTCGCTGACGCCGTACTCGAGGAGATCGAGGACACACCCAAGCCTGTTGTCCTGGTTCAGGACTATCACTTTGCGTTACTGCCCCGGTTGCTCAAGGAAAGAAGGCCGGACGCTCGCGTCGCGATCTTCTGGCACATTCCGTGGCCAAACGCAGAAAGTTTCGGTATCTGCCCATGGCAACGTCAATTGGTGGACGGGCTCCTGGGCGCAGATCTCATCGGATTCCACATTCAGTCGCACTGCAATAACTTTCTGCAGACGGTGGACCGGGTCGTGGAATCACGCGTGGACTGGGAGCATTTTTCGGTGTCGCGCCAGCGCCACCGGACGATCGTGAAGCCTTTCCCGATCAGCGTAGATCTTACGGATGATGAAGCCGTGGGCAGCGACGATTACAGAGCGAACTACCTGGAGCGCTCGGCCCTGATGCGCAGCCTGGGCATGAATGCTGCATTCCTGGGAGTTGGGGTCGACCGAGTGGACTACACGAAGGGAATTCTGGAGCGCTTTCGGGCAATCGAACGATTTCTCGAAAAATATCCGAAGTACCAGCGCGAATTCACGTTTGTGCAGATCGGAGCGCCCAGCCGCACCCACATCAAGCGGTATCACGACCTGCTTGCGGAAGTGGAGGCCGAGGCGGAACGAATCAATTGGCGGTTCCAAACCGGCAAGTGGAAACCGATCGTATTTCTAAAGCGGCACCATAGCCACGAAGAGATCGAGCGCTACTATTGCGCTGCCGATCTTTGCCTGGTGACGGCGTTGCACGACGGAATGAACCTGGTAGCGAAGGAATTCCTCGCAGCACGGCGGGACGAGCGCGGGGTGTTGATATTGAGTCAGTTTACCGGAGCTGCGCGCGAACTAAGAGACGCGTTGCTCGTAAACCCGTACGACATCGACCAGACCGCGGAAGCAATCCGCGTCGCGCTGGAGATGGAACCGGAGGAAAAGCAAATGCGCGTGCATCGCATGCGCAAGGTTATAAGAGAACAGAACATTTACCGCTGGGCGGGAAGTCTGATTACGGAACTCTGCGAACTGCGGCTGGAGATGGCTGATTACTCTCCCGAGAGGCTTCGTGGGAGTGTAACCGCCGCGTGATCGACTGCGAGGCGAGGGAAACCTCCTGATGACAAACACCCTCCGGCGATGGCTGTTACTGATTCCAGTTCTGCTCGGAGCTGAGTGATTCCCAGTGCCCGGCTTCGGTCCCTATATGACTGCCGGCGCCTGCCCCAGTGGCAAGTCAGCAGTCACCAGCGTGCCCCTGCCATTGGAGTGGACGCTCAGCACTCCGCCAAGTTGCCGCAGACGTTCGCGCATTCCACTGATTCCCACTCCGAGGGAAGTGAGAGGTGGTTCCGAGGACACCCCTTTTCCCAAATCGCTGACTTGAATGCAGACGCGACCCGAGGCTTTGCTGATGCGAACCGTGGTGGTCGCACTTCCGGAGTGCTGCTGCACATTCGCGAGGGCTTCTTGGACCACTCTAAAGATCACGATTTCCTTCTCGTGCGAAAGCCGGCCAAAGTCACTTGGGATTTCTAGCCTGACATCGATATTAGTACGCTTGGCAAATTGCTCCGCATACCACTGGACGGCTGACACCAGCCCCATTTCGTCCAGCGTAGGGGGATGCAACAGGTGCGAGAGCTGACGAACTTCGCCCAATAAGTTCTCCACCAGCGCGGTGCACTCGTTGATCAGTTTCGACTCGCGTGCATCGTCGGCGCGATCAGTTTCTTCAAGCACGCTAAGGTTTATAGCCAAGGTAGCTAAAACTTGCGCGGTACTTTCATGCAGTTCGTGTGCCACACGGCGACGCTCCTCATCTCGGATGAGCATCAGCTGGCTGGTCAGGATCCGAAGTGTAGTTTCGGCGTCTTCACGCCTCTTGATCTCGTCCTGAAGTTGAACATTCTTGCTCTGAAGTTCAGCCGTGCGTGCCTGCACATGGAGTTCAAGCTCTTGCCGGAGGCGTTTGTGTTCGGCAACCTCGGTCTCGAGAGCCTTAGCCTTTTGCTGCAACTGAGTGACCCCGCGAAGGCGAGCGTCTTCACTGCCAAGACCCATGTAGCCTTCCGTCGGAATTACGGCAGAATGTTCCTCACAGACTTTCAGCAGCAGACCAGCGTCTTTTTCCCGGTTGAAACTGCTCATGGGATAGGCGCAGAAGAGGGAGAAGGACTTAGTATGGCCCAGTTGGTTCCAGAGTTGCTCCAAGCGGATCGCAGCGTCAGCCTTTCCCTCGGCCCACAGCAACGCGACCATTTCACCAAAGACTGCAACTCGTGGACGTACACCCGCCGCACGGGCCAGAGCTTTTGCAACCACCCCGCCGACAACCTCGTTGAACGACTCTGGATTCGGCCAGCCATCCCGCATGAATGTTTCAAGAAGCTGCGCTGCATCGGTGACGACCAAACGTTCTTGCTCGACAAGCGCGGCAATATCCAGCCCCCGGGACGTTAGCCATTGCAAAAGGCTGTTACGGTGCGTCTCCGTGGCAACCACCACGGCGGCATCGCCAACCCGTAGTGCATCGCCGATGTATTCGCTCAGTTCCTCGAGTAAAAACGAGTCCTGCGAATAAAACTGGACGCCGTGCTGATGATCGCCGTGCCGGGACCACGACCCTCTTTGAACCCGTTCCGGCGTGCCGTCTCCACGTTGAGCCGTTGTGCCGTACATATTCTCCTCACCTGGTTCCAGTCAGGCCAGCACTATCCAGCGCCACACCGTCCTTCGCCGTTTTCAGAGTGCCACTCTGCCGGTTCAAAAGGCATACGGTGTTCCCTGTATTTAAGGCGACATCTTTAAAAGCATAGGAAAATCAAAATCTCGTATTTGGCTTGCACGAACTATCGTGGCGGGTCGGGTGGGTGTGGTCTCTTGGTTGTGGAAAGCTGCCGCAGGTTGAAACTCTCGTTGCGCGATTATCTGGCCTCGGTACTTCCCGGGCTCGCTGATCTCCCGATCCAGCGCCTGCCGGAACTTACTCCTAACGCCTGGGCCTCCGCTTGCCGATAAACGAAGCGAAGTTCCGTGGGCACTACTGCAGCTTCGCATACTCCGCCCTGGCTTGATTCAGAATGGGGATGTTGGGATCGGCGTCTTTCCAGAGGGCAAAGAACTCCTGATAGGCAGCATGGGCCTTGCTAGTGTCTCCTGAGAAAACATAAGCCCTGCCGAGCTCCAGGTGCGCCAGCGCACCGATGGGTTCGTTCTGGACGAGTCCGGGATGGTCGAGAATTTTCTGAAACTCGGCGGCAGCCGCCGTGCCTTCTCTGGCTGCCAGGTAGGCCTCGCCTCGGAGATAGATCGGATAAAGGACGAAGGTTACCTCCTGCGTGGTTTGTCCCAACTCGTATGGTGTCGAGGCAGCGAGTGCCGAGATCGCTTTTCCGTAATCCCTATTTCGCAGCGCCATGGCTCCCCGGATGGCTGGAAGTGAGTTATACCGCACGACTGTGTCTTGCGGGAAACGCTTGCCCAGATCGTCGGCCATGCGATTACTGTCTGCGGAATCGCCCGCCAGCGCCAGAGCAAGGGCCGCTATGGCCGTCACATCTCTTCCGTTCGAGAGTGCCAGCGCCTCTTTGGCCTGGCGACTGGCCAAAGCCAAATTGCCAACGAGCGCCTCCCGCACGGCAGCCTCGGCTTGATACTCTGCCGCCGTTTCTTTCTGCCCGCTTCGCGACGTGGAGTCTGCGGCGCGGCGCGTCAGCTCTCTTGCCTGTACAAAATGTCCGCCATATGCAGCAGTGTCAGATTCGTAGTCAAGAACAAGATCTTCCGATCCCGGCCTGCCCATGACCTCTGCGGCCTCCCGCTCCATCCCGGCCGCGTCGTGCTGCAGAAACTCAACTAGGTAGAGACTAGCGTGAATGGCGGGAGAATCGACATTGTGGCTCTTTGCTTCCAGGGCCGCGGCCTTGGCTTCGTCCAGGCGGTTTACATGAAGGTAGTGAATAACAAGATCCGAGTAATTTTGGGCAGTTCCGGAATTGAAGCTCAGAGCTTCTTGAGCGGCAGCGAGAGATTTCTCGTACTCACCAAAGTAAGTGTAGAAGTCTGCCAGATTGGTGAGCACCCTGGAATCGCGCGGGTAGATGTGCGTACACGCCAGATCGGATTTCAGGGCCGCTTCGAAGTCTCCTGTCACTAACGCGTCGTAAATCAGCTCAATGCCAAGTTTCTCGCGCTCGCTCAGGCTTGCGCGCAACTGGTAAGCCTTCTGAACGTTTTCTGCCGCATGGGAGGTCTCGCCCAGGTTGAAATCGGTTATCCCCAGCCCCAGATAGGCCATGGCGAAGTTCGGATCCAGGTTAATCGCCCGCTCGTACAACGGCACGGAGTCAATGGGTAGGTTCGAGACTTGGGCCTGATGAGCGAGATTGTAGGCCTTCAGCGCTTCAAGCGATGGCGTGGTCACCTTTTCCGGCAGGGCATCATACTTTTGGACCGAGGTCAGCGACTCGCCTAGTTTGCTGCGGATCTCCGACGCTATTTTTCCCAAGGCATCGAGAACATGGTTCTTGTCCCTGGCCTCGGCCTCTGTGCTGGCCAACGAGTCGCCGGTTGAGCAGTCGATCGCCTTCAAGGTAAGAAGGTAGCGTGTGCCAATCTGGGCAATCGATCCACCGAGGACCGCCGTGCTTGCCGTGCGCTGGCACACCTCGCGGGCGGTTTCGAGGGTAAGCCGGGCATCCTTGGGCTGTGCCATAAGAGCCAACGTCTGCCGCACGCCCTGGTCAGACAGCAGATTCAGAAACGGCGACTGCTCTAGTTGTGCAGAAAGACCTAGCCGTAACGTCCCGTCGAAAACGGGATCTCCCGTCCTATTATCGAAGTCGGCAAGGACAACGGTGTCTCTCTCGGTCAGTTTCGGCGCCCGGTGAGTGTAAAGATAGGCTCCCGTCGCGACGAGCGCGCAGAGTAAGGAACCACCTAGAACCAACCATCGCAGGCTTCGGGACGTTGCCGTCAAGGCTTTGGCCGGCACCTGTTGTTCGTCCACCACCAACCGAGAGCGCGTATAGCTCTCGACTATAAGCTTGTCCTCTTCGTCGGTAACAATCTCTTCGTCATCCACAACCTGCACTTTCCCGGCAAATCGATAGCCGCGACCCGGCACCGTGACGATGTAGCGGTTTTCGCCGACCGCATCGCCCAAGGTCTTGCGCAGTACGAACACGTTTTGTGCCAGGTTCGACTCCTCCACAAACGTGCCTGGCCACACCGCTTTCATCAGTTCGTCCTTCGGAACCACCTTTTCGGAGTTCTGGACCAGCACCAACAGGATGTCGAAGGCCTTCGGCTGGAGGGGGATCGGCTTCGTTTCGCGGGTTAGCCGACGATGATCGGGATCAATCCGGTAGGGGCCGAACTCGTAGAACTGCCTGATTGCATTGGCCATAGCCGATCTTTAGAAATTCTGAGGATTTCTGATGACCTTTCTAAAGACTTTTGAAGGCCGCGTCGGGCAGGATCGCACCCGTTGGCGAGCTGCCAGGAAAACCGAGCCCGATGTGGAAAGCAATTTATCACGAGTTCCGGCGTTGGGCAAAGGTTTCAGATCGGGCCGTGACTGCTTGCAAGAGGACCGAAATCACCCTGGAAACCGACCGGATCTGGATCATTCGCAAGTCGCACACCACTTGGGGGTGGTGTGCGGAATGCGGCCGGGAAGTGGAAATGGTGGGCTTGCAGGAGGCGGAGGTGCTTTGGGGAATCGCCCGACCTCTTATTACGACCCAACCAATGCTCCCCGGCGGTCGGGGGGACAGCCGGGGTTGGCATTGGTCGGAAGCCGCGGACGGGTCGCCGCTGGTCTGTGTGGAGTCGGTTCTGAAGTCGCGGTAAGGGGAAAATTCTCAAGGGCAAATGAAAACGGACTACCAAACACTGAGGTGGGCTATGAAAGCACTGATGCAAACAATCACCTGGAAATTGCAGTTTCTGCCAGCGCTGGTTCTGTTTCTAAGCGCGCTAGCCGGCTCGGCCTACGCCCAGATCACACCCCTCGGCGACTCCTACACTAACACCGCCGACGCCACCACTAACTACGGCGCCAAGACCCTGCTCGACGTCGATGGCGCTACCCAGATCGCATACATCCAATTCGATCTGGCTTCGATCCCAGCCACTGCCAGCATCAGCCAGGCCACGCTCAAACTCTATGTCAATACCGTGACTACGGCCGACAGCTTCAACGTGGACTACGTCAACGGCGCGTGGGCGGAGAGCACGATTGACGCCAGCAATGCACCGCCGCTGGGAGGCACAATCGCTTCCAACATCAACGTGACCACGGAGGACAAAAACCAATACCTGCTGATCAATGTGACCTCGGCAGTGCAGGCGTGGCTGAGCGGAGCAGAGACCAACAACGGAATTGCGCTGGTGGCCAACAGCACGTTCAATGCGACGTTCGACAGCAAAGAAAGCACGACGACGAGCCATCCGGCGGAGCTGGATATTGTTTTCGCCGGAGTCGCGGGCGTGGCGACTGCCGCCGGCAGCGGACTGACGGGCGGCGGGACGGGAGGCACGCTGGATCTGTCGCTGACCGATACATGCGCGGCTAATCAGGTGCTGCAGTGGAGTGGCACAGCATGGGTGTGCGCTGCGGTGGGTACGGGCACAATTACGGGGATTACCGCAGGCACCGACCTGACCGGCGGCGGCACCAGCGGCAACGTAACGCTGAATCTGAACACGGCGGCTCTCAATTCGGCTTACGCCCGGTTAGGAGTGGCCAACACTTTCGCTCCGCAGCAGGTGATTAAGGGCAACGGGGGTAACGCCATCCTCGGCGATCCGGGTTGCGGGTCGGGATTTTCCGGAATTGGGCTGACCAGCACCACCCTGTCAGGATGCGCGAACTACACCATGATTGGAAAAAGCACAGGCGACGTTTATGTCAACAGCACGTCTTCGGGCTACATTCACTTTCGCAACGGCAACAGCGGCAGCAATGCTTACAACGACCTGGCAACGATCGACGATTCCGGCAATGTCACCATCGCGGGTGACTTGACGATCGCCGGTCAAGAGAACCTCAACCACAAAGAGCTTATCAACGCCAACAGCAACTTCCAGGCCCTGGACGTGACCCAGTCCGGAGGCACAGGCGACGGCATCGACGCCACCACTTCCAGCACGACCGGCTACGGCGTGAAGGGAACAAGTCCGAACGTCGGCGTGTTCGGGTCCGAAGATGGAATTAGCAGCACAGCCACTGAAATAGGCGAACTCGCCGGCGTCTGGGGCGACACGGGTCTCTCAGGCTCCACTGGCGTGTTGGGAACTGGTGACGAAGCCTACGCTGCATATTTCGTGAACGACTCCCCCGACTTTCCGACTCTCTACGCCGATAACCGTGGCGGTGGCGGGAATGGTTTGGCTCTGGAAACCCACGGTATTTCCGGAAGCTGCACGATTGACGCAAGCGGCAACGTGGGTTGCACGGGCGAAGTGGGCGCCGACGCTTCCGTGGACAAGGGCGCGCGCAAGGTTTCGCTCTATGCCGTTCAATCGCCGGAGAACTGGTTTGAAGATTTTGGTTCGGGGACACTGACCAACGGCGTAGCCACCGTCACGTTCGATCCCACCTTCGCGCAGACCGTCAACGCGACAAACGAATATCACGTCTTCCTGACCCCCAAAGGAGAATCTGAAGGTCTTTACGTGAGCAACGAAACGCCGCAGGGATTTGACGTGCATGAGCAGCGTGGCGGGCGCTCCAGCGTTGCCTTCGACTACCGCATTGTCGCCAAGCGTGCTGGCTACGAGAACCGGCGCCTGGAGGACGTCACTGAACGTTATCAAAAAATGCGCGAACAGGAAGAGAAGCGCCACGCACGGATGCAGCAGCTTCGCGCGGCGCGGGCTGTTTCTGCGCTCCCCGTGCCGCCTGCGACTCGGGCGACCGCGCCCATTGCCCCTGCGGGCAATGCTGCCCGTCCGATTCCACTGCAACGCTAGTAGGGCTTTACGACCAATTTACGACAAAGCATTTCACTTGCCTAAGGAGAACTTTATGACGAAAAACTTCGCGCATCTCACATCGAGGCTGGCTCTGACGGCCGCAGCAGTCGTTCTGTTTCTGGCAATGTCAGCGGCCCAAAGCCTGCCCAACTACACCAACTTTCCCATGATCGGGCTGGTTCGCGGACAGACGCTGCAGATCAACATCGTGGCATTTCCGCCCGATCCCTGTTTTGCCACAATCGGATTTCAGGCCGTCGACGGCGCTGCTGTGGGCACGACTACGTATGTCGCGCTGCAGGCTGGCCAATCGGCATCGCTGGCGCTGAATGGAAACTCACTGACAAACGTACCCGGCCAGCGCGTGGAAGTGCAGCCTACAGTCGCGGTCGCTGCCGGAGTCGCCAGCCAGTGCAGCGCCTCGGCCGAAATCTACGATGACGTGCTGGGCCTCTCCAGCGTTGCCGTTCCGGGCGCGGCCGGTTGGCCTCTGAATCCTGTTTTCGGCATGATCGGCGTCACCGCACTGCAGACGGTGCGGTTGAACGTGGTGGCGTATCCGCCCGATCCCTGTGTCGGCCAGCTCAGTTTTGTCAACTCTCAGGGAGCGCAGGTCGGCAATACGCTCAACGTGCAGCTTGCTCCCGGGCAGGCGGCATGGCTCGATTTGCCAGGAAGCACGCTCGTGACGAAATTGGGCCAGCGCGCCGAAGTGCAACCAGTCGTGACCGCGCCGAATGGGGGCTGCGTCGTTTCGGCTGAGGTGTGGATCGACCTGCTCGGCGCCACCTCGGTATATTTTCCACCGGATCCATGCTCGGCGAGCTCGAGCTGCGCGGTGCCGTAGCGCGGGCGGCAGGCCGGGTTATTGGTGAAGATATGAGTCGGAGAAAGGTCGGAAAGGACCTTTCCGTTTTTTCACACGCGACTTCTCCCAAAGAGAGAGGAACCGTGAACGGGTTCGGTCGCATATTCGAAGCTCTTGTTTTGAACCTGGACCCATGCAGTACCACCATGGCTGTAGGGCACATTCCCAAACTGCAACAGGAGAAATTTCATGACGAAGCAATCTGTGATGGATTTGAATGTACCAGGCAAGCCGAGCTTTTCCGCGCTGTTGGCTTTGAGCTTGGCCGCGCTCTTGATCACCGTTATAGCGCTGCCTGCACGGGCACAGCTCAGCGAGTTGTATGCGTTTCAATACAACTCTGCCGCCACCAGCAGCTACCCCGACGGTGCAATTCCAATGGCCGAGCTGATTCAGGGCGCGGATGGGAACTACTACACCACCACCAGTATTGGTGGAGCGGGTACATGTCCCGGAGAAGTAGAAGATCAAATCCCTGGCTGCGGAGCGGTGGTCAAGATCACCCCCGCGGGTACGTTGAGCGTGCTTTACAGCTTCCCGTATGACACTTCCACCAGCACCGCGCCCAATGGTTGGTTTCCCCAGGCTGGGCTGGTGCAAGGAAAAGACGGCAACTTTTACGGTGTCGCGACCGAGGGCGGTATCGGCGGGGAAGCTTGTGCGGACACTACCGGGCTATCTGGTTGCGGCACCGTTTTCAAGCTCACCAAAACTGGAACGCTCACCGTGTTGCACTCTTTCTGCGGAGGTAGCGGATGCGGCTCGCTAGCCACGGATGGGGCGGAGCCTACCGGGCGAATGGTGTTTGGAGCAAATGGCGATCTCTATGGCACAACGCAAGTAGGAGGTCTTTTCAACGGCTTTTACAACCAAGGCACGATCTTCCGGATAACAACCTCCGGCACCTACACAGTGCTACATGTGTTCTCCGGCAACTTCGGCTCCACGCCGGATGGCGCTAATCCGGCCGCTGGACTGATTCTGGCCTCAAACGGGGACTTCTACGGCACGACCACAGCCGGTGGTGCATCGAAGGAGGGAACCGTGTTCAAGATGACTCCAGCGGGCAAAGTGACCTTACTACATTCATTCACCGGCAGCAGCGATGGCAGCATGCCGATTGGGGCTCTGGTGCAGGCCAGCGACGGCAACCTTTACGGCACCTGCTACTCCGGCGGTGCCAACGGCACAGGGACGGCGTTCCGCATCACCACGAAAGGAGTCTTCACGAAGATTTATGACTTTGCCGCCGAAGCTGCGCCAGGCAACATCGGCTATCTTCCCAGGGCGGGATTGATTCAGGCCTCCGACGGCAACCTCTATGGAACGGCGTGGCAGGGAGGCGCATTCACCGCAACGGGCACGATTTATCAACTCACGCTAGCGGGCGCCGGGACACTGGAAGCCAGCTTTGAGGCCAGCTCCACCGGTTTCTCGCCGTTGGGCGCACTGGTACAGGGCACTGACGGCAGACTCTATGTGACGCTGCAAAATAATGGCGGCGAGAATTCTGATGACGTCCAGGACCAGGGAGCGATTTCAGTCCTGAACCTCGGACTCGATCCGCCGGCGCCGGGACCATTCGAATTCGCACCAGCCAAAGGATTAGTGGGCGCGAAGATCACATTGAGGGGTTCGGCGTTTGTAGGCACAACGGCAGTGACGTTCAATGGCACGTCAGCCGCTTCCGTGGTGGACGCTTCTGGATACATCACCGCTACCGTACCGCCGGGCGCCACCACCGGAACGATCTCAGTGACCAATGCCGGGGGCACCACGACGAGCAAGACCAGCTTTACCGTGCTTCCGTAATGGCTGGATTGTGCCGGCGCAGCATGCATCGCGAAGCATGCCGCGCCAGCCGGGGTCCGGTAGCCCCTGACTCGCTGCTGAGGTCGACGTGAGTGGGATTCGTCAAGAGGGGGAAGATCCAGGTTTCAAGAAACAGATATAGAAGAAGGAACACCGCACTGGCGGCGATCAACGACAAAGGCATAATCCTCGGAAGCTACTACAATGTCGCCGGGTTTTAGCAGAGTTTCCTGGCCGTTCCGTAACTTCCCGTCAGTAGCGTCTCAAGTCTCCGGCCATAAGATAGAAAGGCAGGCAAAGACTGCACTATCAGCGTGACCGTCACGCCCCGTCCTCTATGACGTGCGTGAGAAGAAGGATGAGGAGGAACAGCGCAAGCGGGCCATCAAAACTGTAGGCCTGCTCGAACGTGACAGCGATTTCTCCAGTCTGTTGCCGAGCCAACGCAAATTCAAAGAAGCCGTCGCTGATTTCAATCCTTACCTGCCGGAGTTCGTGATCGTCGCGCCCCTGCGCTTGTACCAGGCCTGGAAGCAACAGCTTTCGGATGAACGCTTTCGTCGCATGTATGAGGAAACTGTCCAAGGTCAATTCCATGTCGGGACGACCGTTCTATATGACTGGGAATCGTATGTCGTCATAGCGCGCGTAAGCGTTACGTACTGACTATCCTGCCTCGCCAGGACCACCGTGACAATTGGGAGAAAGGATCCTGTAACTTTCTATGGTGCTTCACATCCCATGTATGCGCCCAGGTTCCTCGGCGTCAATTCGAACGTGAATAGGAGAGAAGTTCATGAACAAGATGATTCGCAGGTTGATGGCAATGTGTCTTCTGGCAGTGTCGCTTTCGGCTTTTGCACAGTCTGGCGATGCCATGAAGCAGGACAGCATGAAACAGGACGACACTATGAAACAGGGCGATAGCATGAAGAAAGACGAAATGAAGAAGGACAAGAAGTCCAAGAAAAAGGCGAAGAAGGACGACAGCATGAAGCACGACGACAACATGAAGCAGAACTAGCACCCGCCTGCGTTCTTCAAGTTCGAGTTCAGGGTAGCTGGTGCAGGCAATATCACCGACTACCTTGAGACCCCCCTCCACCCCCAGTTCAAAATAGCTTCGCCGGCTCTTTACGCACTGGTCTTCTCGATCGAAGGCCTGCCGATTGCTATCAACACAAGCTGAGATCAGGCGTTCAGATACTTTTTTCATGCAGCGGACGCAAGGGGCATATCCCTGTCGCAGCGCTTCCCGGGCGCGGATTGTCTGAATGTGGGCTTTGTCGTGAATGAAGGGACACCCAGCTGCGTGAAAAAGTTTCCCATCCCCCGAAACGATCACCAACATATCCGGGGGCACGCCAGCACCGGGCTGTGCATGTTCTGAACGCAGTTCTGGACGGCTGAAGACCGAAGATCTAGCCACCTCGAAACTACCGGCGACCAGGAGTGCCGCGGCGGCGGCGACCGTCCATCCGAGAAGGCTTCGGCGGTTACCAGGCATATTTTCTTCCAGTCTCCGGTGCAAACGGTTGCTGAACCCCAGCGGCACTTCGAACATCCTTTCGTCGCCGTACAGCTGAACCACATTACGCGTACCGTCAAGCACAGCTGTGCAGTGCTTGCAGCCACGAAGATGGTCTTCCATGGCAGCGCGCAGGCTTGCATCGACTTCACCCTCAAGGTAATTCGAGATCTCCCGCCACACTTCTTCGCAGCTGACTACCATGGCTTCGTCCCCTTAGCAAGAAACAGCTTACTGCTCCAGCTGCCGCCGAACCCCGGCGCCAGCAGATCCCGCAGCATCAGCCGCGCCCGGAGCAAGCGCGTCTTGACCGATGCGGTTGAGATCCCGAGAGCCTTGGCGGTCTCTTCGATGCTCAAGTGCTGCATATCGCGCAGGACAAACGTTTCGCGGTACTTCTCTCCGAGCGAGGCCAACGCTTCGGCCAGCTTCTGCCGGACTTCCTTGCGTTCCAGGGTCTCCAAAGGGATTTCGCGCCAGTCGGCAAAATCGCGCGGAGTATAGTTGCCTTCCTCGTCCTGGCGGTCAACGATCGACTCCATAATGTTGGCGTGTTCTTTCCTCCTCCACATACGCGCCTCGTTAATGGTGATCTGGGTCAGCCAGGTGCTGAACCGCGCCTCCGCACGGAACTGCCGGATGTGCTTAAAGGCTTTCAGCATCGCCTCCTGGGCCACGTCTTCGGCATCGGCCTCATTCCGCAAGATGGCAAAGGCCGCAGAGTACACGCGCCTTTCGTAAGGCCGGATCAGCTCGTAGAAGAGATCGTGCTCGCCGTTCCGGATACGCTGGATCAGCATCTCTTCGTTGAATGGTTTCGCTGGAGGTTCCAGCGAAGTCACTTCTTCCGGCATCGTTCCTCACCCTGAGCGTCACTGTTGTTACAGACCGTCACTGTTCTGATCGGTATTCCGGGTCCTTCTTCCATCCCGTGAACATGGAGACGAAGTTATTCCAGCTATGGAGTACCACCATCACCAGATGCCCGAACACGAACGCCAGCATCGCCCACATGATCAGGAAATGCCACAACCGCGCCCAGTGAAAGCCGCCCATGATCCACGCTAGCCACGAGAACTGGACTGGTTTCCATATAGCGAGACCGGTCAGCACCGACAGTACGCCCAGTCCGATCGCAGAGGTGATTCATGCGCGGCGCTTGAACCATTAGGCAAAGGACTGCGAGTGATCGGTTGCCTTATTGATCAGGCGGCATGCGACTAAAACCATTGGAGTTAACGTAATGCGTAAAGTACTTCGCACTCTATTCATGGCCGGACTAGCTATTGGTCTGGCTTCGCCGGGGCTCAGCAACGCTCAAACTGGAGATTTAGACAACGCAGGCGCAGTGTTTGTTATGACCAACGCCGTCGAAAAGAATGAAGTGATCGCCTACCAACGTGGCGCCGGCGGCAGGTTACAGGAAACCGGCCGATTCGCGACCGGCGGCCGAGGAAGCGGCGGCAACAACGATCCCCTGGAATCTCAAGGGTCATTGAAACTCAGCCAGGATCACACGCTGCTGTTCGCTGTGAATGCTGCCAGCGGCAGTGTCTCCGTGTTTAGCGTTCACGGCTCACAAGTATCGCTGGTCGACAAAGTGATCTCCGGCGGCAGCGAGCCCAATGCAGTCGCGCAGAACGGAAATCTGGTGTACGTAAGCAACGCAGGTGGCAGCAGCAGCGTGGTTGGTTTCCGGTTGGATCATGGCAACCTTACGCAAATCCCCAACTCCACCCGCTTTCTTTCCACTAATAATTCGGGTGCTGGAGGTTTGGCATTCAGCCCAGATGGCAGGTTCCTGGTGGTGGTTGAACGTTTGACCAACGACATTGACGTGTTCAGTGTCCAAGCTGATAGTACTTTGTCTCCGATCGTGGTGAACCCGAGTGAAGGCCCTGGCGCATTCTCAGTGAGTTTCGCTCCGAACGGGGCGGCTCTGGTCTCCGAGACCGGTCCTTCTGGAGTGCCCAACGGCTCGGCGATTTCATCCTACGAAATCGCCACCAACGGCACGCTATCTCCTATCAGCACCAGTGTTCCGACGCTGGGAGCCGCGAACTGCTGGAATGTGGTCACCCCTGACGGTAGCTTCGTTTATACCTCCAATGCCGGCTCATCCACTATCTCTGGGTTCGCCATCGCGATCGGAAATCTTTGAACAGATTGAAACCCAAAGTTTGTACATCCCGTTTCTAGGGCGAATTGGCAGACCCTCCTTGCTGATAGTTCTGCGCCCCTTGACTGGTTGTGATCTTCAGCGAAGCGCCGAAAGCTTAGTCTTTCGGGTGATGAATGAGTAAGCTTTCAGCACCGGGCAACCGTCATGGGTGCGGCGCGTCTTTCAACTCCGGCGCAATCTCGTAGGCTTTGTTGAATTCTGCGCGCGATTCTGCGTCATTTCCTTGCTGTTGTAACGCCAACGCCAGATTGTAGTGCGCTTCCGCGTACCTCGGCTTAAGACGCACCGCATCAACGAACTCCTTCTGCGCCGCCGGAACGTTGCCGGCCTGCAACAACACTAATCCGAGATTGTTGTGACCCTCCGCAAAGTTTGGATCGCGTCGCACGAGCTCACGGAATACATTTGCAGCGCTGGCGGTGTCATTTTTCTGGCTGAGCGCCAATCCCAGCTGAACCCGCGCGTCGGTGTACTCCGAATTGAGACTGATGGCTTCTTTCAGTTCGATGATACCTTCGTCCAACTTGCCCGATTGCGCCAGGGCCAAACCAAGGTTATAGTGCGCCTCCGCGAGGTCGGGATCGCACATGGTTGCCTGCCGGAATTCCTCGAGCGCGCGCGCGTGCTCGTCCTGACGCCAGTACAGCAGTCCGAGGCTCGAGTGGGCCTGTGCGTAGTCCGGCTTCAGCTCCAGTGCTTTCTCGAACGCTGTCAGAGCCTGCTCGGCGTCACCCTTGCGCTCCCACGCGAGGCCCAGGTAGTAGTAGCCAGTCGGCAGCTCGGGACCCTTCTCAATGGCCTTTTGGAAGAAGCCAAGAGCATCGTCGAGTTTTTGGTCCCGCAGCGCCCCTACGCCCTGAAGGGTAAGCAATTTCGCCTCCGCCAGGCGCGCACGGAACTGCCGCAGCCCACTAATGTCGTTCAATTCCTTTTGCCCCGCTTCGGTCTGGCCCTGGGCATGCAAGGCGATACCGAGGTTGTAATGCGCGTCTTCGTAGTCAGGTTTCAGCTCGATGGCGCGCTGGAAGGCCGCGATGGCGCCTGCCAGGTCGCCGCCAGCTCTCAGTTCCTTTCCAAGATTGAATTGTGCTCGGGGATCATTAGGGTCGGCAGCCACGGCTTTGCGGAATTCCGCTAAGGCGGCAGCGTGATTGCCTTGGCGGCGCAGCGTCACACCCAGAAGTATGTGCGCCGTCGTAAACCGCGGATTCAACTCGAGGGCGCGCCGCAACGCGGCGGCTGCGGCGGGAAGATTGGCCAGCTGTCCTTCAGTCAGTCCCAACTCAGTGTAAAGTTCTGCCGAGGGCTTCGATGCGATCGCTCGCTGAAGTTCAGTCTTGGCGGACGAAGGATTGTTCTGCTCCAGATAAATGCGCGACAGCAACCCATGTGCCGCGGCGTTTGCGGGGTCCAGCCTTATTGCAGTCTGCAGTTCCTTTGCTGCGGCAGGTTGGTCGTGAAGATCGTACTTGGCAGCGCCCAATCCGTATTCGGCATCGCCCCATTTTGGTTTGAGGCGCAGCGCGGCCTCAAACTCGTCAACCGCTTGCCGGGCCTCGCCTTTGTATTTGAGCGCGAGGGCTAAGTTGTAATGGGTTAGGGCATCGTTCGGCTCGAGTTCCAATGCCTTGTGGTAGTTCGCAATTGCCTGGTCCCAGGATTGGTGACGCGAGAACTCAATCGCAGCGCGCCGATATGTCTCGGCGGTTTGCGCAAGAGCAAAACAAGGCGCTGCAATCACCAACGCCAGAACCAATGCCCTCATGACTACAAGCCTAGCACGCTGCATCTGGCGCGCGGACCGACCCCTCACGACGGTGGGAGTCGTGATGTTGACGGGCGAGGTTTGGATCGCTCCGCCCGCAAGCATAGGTTCCTATATCACCAGACGAACTTCGCACTGACCTGCCCGATGCGCGGATCGCGCGCACTCGTCACGTTACCGAAAGTTGCGGTGCTGATGTCCCCGGACGGATTGTTAAATTGCGTGTGGTTGAAGATGTTGAAGAATTCACCTCGAATCTCGAAGTGCATCGCTTCAGTGACAGGAATCATCTTTGACATGCCCAAATCCGTGTTGTTGAATCCCGGGCCGTGAAAGAATCGCCGGTTCGCTGTCCCGAAAGATCCGCAGTCAGTACCTAGCAAAACGCCCGTTGATGACAGACCGCAGGCAGTTGCTGTAAATGCACTCTGGTCAAAATATGTGAACGTGCCAGGAGTATCGCGAGGGTTGTGCTTGTGAATCGGTCCCACGAGATTCGGCATATCGGTGGAGGGGCTACCAGTAAGAGATGCATCTCCCTGGCACAGCGGCGTCGGCGGGTTCGTCGTCGTATCAAACTGCGTACACAGGCTTGAAGGATTCGACTCCCCCATCTGAACCGGAAATCCCGTCGCGAATCGGGTGATGCCTTGCAATTGCCACCCTTTCGTGAGCCTTGGCATCGTGCGGAAAAGCCGATGGAACGGCATCTCCCAGACATAGCTGATTACAAAGTTCTGGTGCACGTCCGTCGACGACAATCCACGGCTAAGCCTGGCGTTTGAGAAGTTAATCAGTTCGCCGAAGGCGGAGGAATCGTCTATGGCTTTGGCGAGCGTATACGCCGCCAGGAAGGTTACGTCGCCAGCATTACGCTGGACCGTCACCTCTCCAGAGTTGTAAATGGAATTCGCAACCAGCTTGGTGAAAGTGTTGCCAAAACCAAAGCATAGGGATTGGCCCGTGGGACTATTGCAGACGTTCGGATTGAGCAGACTGTCCCTGGTGCCGTAAACCGTTTTTGCGCCGAGGGTGAAAGTATCCTGCTCAACGTTCGGCCCACATCCGGGGGCGCCACTCGATGCATCGGTATACCCTTGCGCAGTGAGCTGCATACATAACGCGGGGTCGCCCGGGTTCGCTTCGGTCTGCGCGATGAGCCGATGACCCTCCGTGCCCACGTAGGACACAGTCAAGACGGTGGATTTAGACAACTCACGCTGGAGCGAGAAATTGAAGTGCTCAGCGTACGGGAGCCGATTATGAATGTCGTATCCGGGGAAATAAGACATCGGCTCGTAAATTCCGAAATTCAGCGTCTTATTTGCCGGGCTGCCCGCAACCGGAACGGTGAATGGGAAGCGCTGTCCCTCGCCATCGGTGCCTCCGTCCAGCCGATTTCGGAAGGGCTCGGAGAAGTCGACGGAACCCGGACTGGTCCAGTACAAGCCGAAGGGAGCGTCTCCCACTTCATAAAAGAGATTCAAGTCCTCGACCGACGTGTAGTACAAGCCATACGAAGCTCGGATGCTGGATTTGCCCGGTCCGCCAAAAACTTTGCCCAACACTCCATCGCTAAAGCTTGGAGAGTAAGCGAGGCCCAGGCGCGGTCCGAAGTTGTTGTATCGGGTAGGCGCCAGTGTCTTGGGAATGCCCGGATCGCCGGGATATACGAGGCCTTGGGGGGAAGTCGGAAACACCGTTGACTGCTCGCCCTTAACCCAGGTCTGGATCCTTCCCTGCGTGTCGTACCAGGGCATACTCACTTCCCAGCGAAGACCCAAATTCAACGTCAGGTTGGGAGTTGCCTTCCATGAGTCCTGCACATAGGCGCCGCCATACCTGGTGCGCGAATCAAGCAGCTGTACAGCCGCTTGAGTGTAGCCATTCCCGGCTCCCGTTGTCGCTCCAAGCAGGTAGTCGGCGAAATCGACGCCGGTCACCGTGCCGTCGAAAACAAAAGCCCCGTCCTGGCTGGCCAGGTTTCGTTCGTTCACCTGTAGATAGCGGGCCTCTCCGCCGAACTTGAGCGTATGTTTGCCCATCGCTTTGGAAAACCCGTCCGAGGCCGTGTAGGTATTGTCGGGCTGGAATGTAATCAGAGACGGGGCGCCGATAGCGAAGTTGTTGAAATAAATCTGAGGAACATACTCTGGAAATCCAGGCGTAGCATCGGGAATGATGCCGAGTGTCCCAACGCCCGTTCTGAAACCAAGAGATGCCAGCGTCGCCTTGCCCCCGCTGGGGTTGTCCAAGTGGGTGGCCGTACGGAAGAAGGTAATCCTCGCCTCGTTCACGGCGGTGGGTCCGACGGTCTTATTGTTACTGATAACGAACTCTTGGGCGCGGGTTGGCGTCACTGCGGGGAAGCCAGGCACGCTTGCGCCGCCACTGGGTAGGGCGCTATTCACCGTCGAGTCGTCAAAGTGATAATAGAAAGACCAGTTGCCCGTCTTCAGATTATTAAAGTCGACCCGCTCTCCGATCTTGTCGTCATTAATCTTATTCTTTTGGCTATTGCTCGAATAAGTGCCATTGCTGTTATTGGCAGCCGGGATGTAGGGGAGAATTCCAATCGCTGCCGGCGACCAAGCCGCTTTGGGAATTATGCCGCCCGGAAAAACGCAGTTCGCCGTCGAGTTACAGCCTGCAAAGCTGTACTGCTCACCGTTTGTGACTGCATACCCCAACCTATTTGAAAGTGTCGTCGGCCAGTCGTTGCAGGGCGCCGCAGACCCGGGACAACTGCCGGCGGGACCCGGACTGCCATCGACCGTACCCGTCAAGGTTGTAGGATCAAACTGGCCGCCAAGTTCGGCAACACTCGGCGTGGGAACGTTGCTGACTTCCGCGCTCTGCACGATTCTGGTTCCCTGATAATCCGTGAACCAGAACAGCTTGCCTTTCCAGAATGGGCCTCCGGCTGTAAAACCGAACTGATCCTGTCGCAGCTCGGACTTAGGCTGGCCGGAGAAGAAGTAGTTCTGGGCATCCAGCGCGTCATTACGCAGGAACTCAAAAACATCGCCATGGAAACCATTTGTGCCAGACTTGGTGATGGCGTTCATGACCGCGCCGCTGAACTTTCCGTATTCAGCGTCGAAGCTGTTGGTGATAAGACGAAATTCTTCGACGGAATCGAGATTGGGAACCAGTCCGGCCCCAAGATTTCGTCCCTCGCTGACATCGCCCCCGTTCACCAGAAATGCGTTGGCTGTCTCGCGCTGGCCATTCACTGAGACATTGCCAGCGTTTGCAAGGTAGCCCGAGACCGGCCGGTCACCACCGATAGTCACTGATCCGCTGGGCGCCACACCGGCCTGCAGGCCTAACAAATCGAGATAGCTGCGCCCGTTAAGCGGCAGGGCCAGCATCTTTTGTGAATCAATCACGTCCCCCAGCTGCGTGCTCTCGGATTCCACGTGGACCGTGTTGGCGGAAACGCTGATTTCTTCCCTCACTGTGCCAACCTGCAACGTAATATCAATGCGCAGTTGATCGTTCACCTGAAGCGTGATGCCGGTCGCCGTGTAGGGCTTGAAACCAGCAGAGGTCGCCGTGATCTGGTAGGCGGTGCCTGCCGGCAAGGCGAGGAAGTGATATGAGCCATCTGCGGCCGAGGTCGTTACCTCGCTAAAGTTGGTTTGCAGATTCGTGATCTGCACCTTAGCGCCAGCTACGACCGCTTGTGCACGATCACGGACCACGCCTGTGATCGAACCAGTCACATCCGCATGCGCCGCGATCGCGCCCAATGTAAACAGTATTGAAACGATTAAATACGCCTGCCTGAAAGCTAGACGGTATGCACGCACAGGGACCCTCCCGAAAGTTGCCCGATACAATGCCACAAGAAGTTGGAAGGAATCAAGCCAGTAATTTTAATACTGCCAGTTCGTTTAACTGATAAGAAGCGTGGCATCGAAAGGCCGCGGTTGGTGTTTTCGACCCGGTTCTGTCACCGCGTGACTAGTCCCGCATCGTCAACGCAGGCTTGTGTCCGACGGTCATAATCCACTTCACTTTCGACAATGTAGCCCTGCGAATCCAAACAGCTCACCGTCGTGAACTTCAAAGCAGAATGGCTGCTTGGTCTTCCCGGCCCGCAACCACTCATAGAAACCATCTGCAGGCACGATGCAGCGGCGCGACTTCATGGCATCTCGAAACTCTGGCAACGTCGCCGCCGTGCCCTTTGGTAGCCACAAGCGCGTTTTTGAGCACTCAGCTCATCTCCTGTCGCTTGCCAAAACCAACAGCGCGCTATTTCGGTCGTCGCTCTTCCGCCACCTGTGCCGTTTCGTCTCGTTTTCGTCAGGTGGATTCAGCATCGGCGAGGGAATCTCTTTGCCGAGGCCTCGGCTCCAGGTGGCTCACGGAACGGTTCCACAGCAATGCGCTCGTAACACACTTCCAGCACGGTCAGGTATTCTGTGCCGCCCGGCAATTGCAGGACTACGCTGTCACCCGCTGCCGACTTCATCAACGCGCGCCCCAGAGGTGACACCCAACTGATGTGGTTGCGGTTTAGATCGATTTCATCAGTGCCCACGATGCTCACCACTCGCGCTACTCCCGCGGCATTGGCATAGCGCACGGTCGCTCCGAAGAATGCCCTCGCCGCCGCCTGCCCCGTTCTCCGAGCTTCCGGGTCCACTACTTCCGCGGCTTCGATTCGCTTCGTGAGAAAGCGAATCCGCCCATCGATCTGCCGCAGCCGCCGCTTGCCGTACTGATAGTCGGCGTTTTCACTGCGATCGCCGTTGCCGGCAGCCCACGCCACCACCTCCGTCACGGCCGGGCGTTCCC
>Ga0302326_10001294_pt1 | contig 64301 bp, 53 predicted proteins | sample Palsa_T0_3_FD_202264 | JGI IMG/M metagenome (GOLD analysis project Ga0302326, IMG submission 202264) | Peat permafrost microbial communities from Stordalen Mire near Abisko, Sweden - Palsa_T0_3 | ecosystem: Environmental > Terrestrial > Soil > Palsa > Peat permafrost | place: Sweden: Abisko...
ATTCGCGACGGCGAATTAACAAGTAGCGGCCCGACCCCTTCGCTGCGCTTGAAACTGCGCCACTTCTCCAGCGGCAGGTTGGCCACGGCGATGATGATCAGCTGGCTCGCCACGAAGATCGAGAGCCACTGGAAGGCGGCGGCGGTGAAGCCGTAGCTGTGGAGGCCGATCCCCAGCATGTTGACCCCGAACCAGCTCCAGCTGGTGACGACGTTGCCGAAGATGGCCAAGCACATCAGCCCGCGCGTCCGGACCAGGCCGCCCCAGCGCGCGTGGAGGATGAGGGCGTTCCAGATCACGATGATGAGGGCGCCGTTTTCCTTGGGATCCCAGCCCCAGAAACGGCCCCACGACTGGTCGGCCCAGATGCCGCCGAGCATCGTGCCGACGAAGCTGAAGAGCGTGGCGAAGCAGATGATGCCGTAGACCATGCGGGCGAGCGCGTCGGCCGTGGCCTGGTCCAGCGAGCGGGTGAACACGCCGCGAAAGACGTAGATCAGCGCGAGAAATCCGGCCAAAAAGGTGGAGGCGTAGCCGGTGGTGACCACGACGACGTGGGTCGCGAGCCAGAAGTTGGAATCGAGCACGGCGCGCATCATCTCCATCGTGTCGCCGCCGAGCGCCAGGTGGTGGGCGATCAGCAGCGTGCAAAAGCCGATCATGCCCGCCGCCACGCTGCCGATGGCGTTGCGGTAGATGAGTTCGAGCACGAGGCAGAGCGTCACCGCGCCCCAACCGACGAAGAGGGCGGACGAATAGAGATTCGTCACCGGCGGCCGGCCCTCCAGGAGCATCCGCGTGATGATTCCGGCGGTCGCGCCGGCCCAGGCCAGGGCCACGAGAACCAAGGCCGTCCGGCTGAGCGCCTCGGGCCATTTCAGCCAGGAAGCTATGGCGACCAGGAAGGCGGCCGCATAGAGGAGCATGCTGGTATAGAAGGGCTCCGCGGCGTTGAAACGCGTCTCCGCGTCGCTCTTGGCGAGCTGCGGGGCGAAGCGATGGGCCAGTTCCGCGCGGTAGAGGCCGACCAGCGGGTTGAATTGGTCGGCCCGGTTGCCCCGCCACGCCATGCCGAGGCCGGCGTAGGCGAGGACGCTGGAATCGACCGCCCCGGTCTGGAAGGTCTCGAGCAGCGCCTGGCCCGCGGTCCGCCAGGCATTGGCGTCGGCACTGTCGGCCGCAGGCGGGATGGCGAGGAGGTTGGTCGACTGCGACATGGTCAAATAGCGCTGGCCCAGGGCGACCATGGTCTGGGCGAGATCCTCATCGTGGGGCTGGCCGGCCTGCTTGGCGCGCACGGCGGCCACACCCTCGGGGACCGACTTCTGGAACCGCAGCAGCTCCCCGAGGAAATCCTGGCTGTCGGGAATGACCAGCGCGTGCTGGAGGTTTTGGTAGAGGATGAGATTGCCGTAGAGCTGCAGGACGGCGCCCTGAAAGGCCGTGCGGGACTTGTCGTCGATCGGTTCGGCGAGCTTGGCCTGGCTTTCGATCTCCTGCAGGTGCGGCGCGATATCGGCATAGGCGAAGCGGCGGGTAGAGAGATCCCGTTCGGTCTTCCCGATGAGAGTGAGCAGGTCGAGATTGTCGGCGATGAAGACGGCGTAGGTGTCGGCCTTTTCGGGCCGATAGAAGACGTCGAGGAGCCACGCCACGGGCGACAGCTGGGCGCCGTCGGCGAGGATCACGGTCTGCCGATGCTGCAGCTGGAGGAGCGAACTGCGCGCCAGGGTGTCCATGGGCTTGATTCGGCCATTCGCCAGGACGGGCAGCCGGCCGAAGCCGACGAGGTCGAAGGCGCCGGAATTGCGCGGCGGCCAAAGCGTCGAGCCCAGATAGCCGAGACCGAGAACGAGGGTGAGCAGGGGCAGCCAGCGCTTCATGGGTGCACGGGCTGCCGGGCGGCGGCGGAGCGCTTCCGGGCGAAGCCGACGAGATGGAGGCCGAACTGGACCACGAGCCCCAGCGCCATCATGGCGCAGGCGACATACGGCAGCTCCCAGCTCGGATTGCTCACGACCTGGAGCACGCTCTGGCCCGAGGCCTTGTCCATCTGGTACTGATAGTAGGTGAGGCCGTTATAGCGCAGGGGATTGTTCATGTAGATGACCACCTCGCGGTTGTCATGGCCGTCCTCGCTTTGGAGGCGGACCCGGCTGGCAAAATTCTTCGGGATGTCGGAGCCGGGAAAGATGTCGTTGGTGATCTTGAGCAGCGTCAGCGCATAGGGCTCGTAATGCCGGGTGATCCGCAGGGCGATTTTCCACGAGCGCCCGCCGTAGTCGAAGTGCTGCGGCACCGGAATCTCCGTCGAGACGAGCCAGGTGCCGAGCGGGCCGTCGGGCCCGACCAATTCCACGTAGGCCGCGGGCAGGTTGCGCTCGTCCTCCTTGTAGGTCAGCGGCTGGGGCAGCGGGATGAATTGCCGGAGCATGGGCGGACCCTGCGTCGCCAGCGACGCCGGGAGGTTCGGCGCCGCGCCCGGCTGCTGGAGATCGGCGTTCGGGTAGTAGAGGCGCGGCACCACCCGGAACGGCAGCTTTGGATTCTGGATGGCCGCGCCGCGGGCGAGCATCTCCTCGGGGATCGCGACGACGACGTCCGTCTTCGGGTCGGTGACGTCGGTGATGGCGAGCTCGTTGTTCCGGAAACTCTCGGAATAGCTCTTCGTCTCGCCCTCCTTGAAGCTCATCTGGAAGTCCTGCTGCCACAGCCCGCTCAGCAGTTCTCCCACCAGGAGGAACATCAGCCCGAAGTGCGTCAGCCAGATGCCGGTCTTGCGCCAGGAATACCGAAAGCGGTAGACGTGCGCGGAGATGAGATTGATGAACAGCAGGCCGCCGATGAAGTAGCCGCCGGGAAAGGCCGGCACCAGAATCGCCGTGCCGGGGATCTGCTCGAGCACGAAAAAGCTGTGGAAAAATTTCTGCTGCACCCCCCAGACGCCGAGATCGGTCTGGTCCAGCGTGGCCCAGAAGATCAGGACGATCCCCAGGGCCAGCAGCGCGACGGTGAGCTTCAGGGAGACGAAGAAGTCGCGAAACTGGCGGACGATCTCGCTCATGGTTGGGCGGGGCGCACCGTCTTCAGGAACTCGAGGAACCCGGGCTTCGCCTTTGCCACCAGCGCGTCCGGCCCCATCAGCTTGAAGAACCAGGTGCCGCCGTTGAAGGGCACGATGGCGCCGAGGATGCGCTGGGGATTCGCGCCGGACCCGCCGCAGTCCACCACGGTGAGCTGCAGGCCGTTCTGCTGCTGGCGCACGACGGCGCCGGGCAAATCGGCCTCGCCCAAGGGGGCCAGCTGCACCTGTCCCCGCCAGCGGTTGACATTGGCCAGTTCGCCGCCGACATCGCTCGGAAAGGCGGTGATGGAAAGGTCGGCCTTCGCGCCGCCCTCGCCCGGCACGGTGTACGTGGCCTTGCGCATGGCGGAAGCCACCTCGGCCTTCCAATCGGAGGGAGCGGTCCAGGTGAGCCCGGGACCATCCGCGGTGGGGACGGCCGCGCCGGCCATCGTGCCCGCGCCGGCGTCGGTCGCCATTCCCGGCATCGGGGCGGGCTGGGCCCCGGCGGCCGGTGCGGCGGGCATCTCCGGATCCTTTTCCTTCGGCACCCGGTACGACGTCACCTCCACCTTCCGGCAGCCCGCGAGGAGGAGCGGCAGCGCAACCAGCGCTAGCAGAAGACGGCGGCCGTGCATGGAACTGGATTTCATCGCCGATCCGACGGAAGACTTCAACCTAAAGGGCGGGGCCTCCCGGTTTATTCTGGCTCCTTTATTGGGGTATAATATGGCTCGGATGATGACGTTTGCCGCGCTGGGCGACTGCGCCGTGGTGGTGACCCTGGGTGACCCCGCGAGCGAATCGGCGCTCGCCCGGGTCCGGCTCTTGGCGGAGGCCCTCGCGGAGGCGGGACTGCCGGGGATCGTCGATATTGTCCCGGCCTATGCGACGGTGGCGGCCTTTTACGAGCCGGCCCGTTTCGCCGGGGGGGGCCAGCCGATCTATGAAAGCGTTTGCGCAGCTTTGGCGGCCTGCGCGGCCGCGGCCGGAATCGAAGGCCGGCGCCTGCCGCGACGGGGGGAGGATCGCCTCATGTCCATTCCGGTCTGCTACGGCGGCGGGTTCGGTCCGGACCTTGGCATGGTGGCGGAGCAGTGTGGGATCGGCGAGACCGCGGTCATCGCCCGCCATGCCGCCGGCGACTATCGGGTCCAGGCGATCGGCTTTGCGCCCGGATTTCCGTATCTGGCCGGCCTGCCGGAATCCTTGCGGACCCCGCGCCGGCCGACGCCGCGCACCGCCGTGCCCGCGGGATCGGTGGGCATCGGCGGCGCGCAGACGGGCATCTATCCTCTCGAGACTCCGGGCGGCTGGCAGCTCATCGGCCGCACCCCTGTGCGGCTCTTTCGCCCGCGGGAGCGGTGGCCTTCACTGCTGCGCGTCGGCGACCGCCTCAAATTTGAGCCGATCGATCCGGCGGAATTCCGCCGCCTGGAGCAGGAACAACGCGAGCTTGCGCCGCCGGCAGGCCTCGAGGCGGCCCGCGCCTTGCCCGACGACGCACCCGCCGTCGAGGTGATCCGGCCCGGCCTCCTCACCACGGTGCAGGATCTGGGACGCAGGGGCCACCGCGCCTCGGGCCTTCCCCTCAGCGGGGCGATGGACTCCTTTGCGCTGCGGGCCGCCAACCTCCTGGTGGGCAACACCGAGGACGAAGCCGGCCTTGAGGTCACCCTGCTCGGGCCGGAACTGGCTTTTTCCGCGGATGTCATCATCGCCGTCTGCGGGGCCGAATTCGAGGGCGTGCCCGCCTGGAGGACGCTGCGTGTGCCGGCGGGTGGCAGGATAAGGTTCGGCGAATGCCGGAGCGGCTGCCGGGCCTACATCGCCATTGCCGGAGGCCTCGACGCGCCGCCCGTGCTCGGCAGCCGCAGCACCTACCTGCGGGCCACTCTCGGCGGGTTTCAGGGCCGATCGCTCCGCCAGGGCGATCGGATCGGCCTGCGGGCCCCGGGAGCGGAGACGGCCCGCCGGGCGTCGGCCCACGCCGGCTCGCAGCGCCTCTCTCCGGGAATCCTGCCGGCTTATGCGTCGGCCGCCACGCTCCGCGTCGTCCGCGGCGCGCAGGCTGGCTACTTCGGGACCGGGCTCTGCGACGCCGAGTTCCAGATCTCCGCCCAGTCGGACCGCATGGGGCTGCGCCTCGCCGGGCCGAGCCTGGCGCTCAACCGGGCGGACGACCTGGTTTCCTCCGCCGTGGCCCCAGGCACCGTGCAGGTTCCGCCCGATGGGCGGCCTATCCTGCTGATGGCGGACGCGCAGACCATCGGCGGTTACCCTCAGGCCGCTCATGTCATCGGCCCGGATCTCCCCCTCGCGGCGCAGCTCAGGCCGGGCGACCGCGTGCGCTTCCGCGAAGTCGCGCTGGAGGAGGCGCACCAGCTCGCGGCGGCGCGCGAACGCGAACTTGCCTACCTGCGGGCCGGGCTGCGGCCATGATCTCGATCGACTTCAACTGCGATCTGGGCGAAGGCGCCGGCCATGATGCCGAGCTGATGCCCCTGATCACCTCCGCGAACATCGCGTGCGGGGGCCATGCGGGAGACGCCGGCACCATGCGGGCGGCGGTCGAGCTGGCTGCTCTCCACGGGGTGGCGATCGGCGCGCATCCCGGTTTCGAGGACCGCGGGAATTTCGGGCGCATCGAGCTGGAGTTGCCGGAGGGTGAGGTCTTCGCCCTGGTCACGCGGCAGGTGCGCGCGCTGGCGGAGTGCGCCCGCGCCCGCGGACAGCGCCTCGCGCACGTGAAGCCGCACGGGGGGCTTTATAACCTCGCCGCCCGGGACGGCCGGGTGGCCCGGGAGGTAGCGCGGGCGGTCTGGGAGATGGATTCCGGGCTGATCCTGGTCGGGCTGGCGGGAAGCCAATTGCCGGCGGCGGGATGTGCCTGTGGGCTGTCGGTCGCCCACGAGGCCTTCGCCGATCGCGCCTATGCGCCGGACGGATCGCTGGTGCCCCGGACGCGGGCCGGGGCGATGATCGGCGACGCGGCGGCCGCCGCGGCCCAGGGGCTGTGGCTGGCGCGCGCGCAGCGGGTGCGCGCGGCCGATGGCACGGATGTGGCCGTGCGGGCCGACACCCTCTGCCTCCACGGCGACGGACCCGAGGCGGTCGCCTTTGGCCGGCGCTTGCGGGCCGATCTGGAATCGGCCGGGATTCTTCTGCGGCCGCTCCACCCGACCGCTTCCTAATTTATTTTGCCCGGCCGGGATGTCCGGGTAGGCTGCGGCTGCCAATGTCCAAACCGATGTCCGCCTCCGCCGCCGCGGGCCCCTCCAACGGGGCGCTGATCCGGCGTCTCTTCGGACTGGCCTGGCGGTATCGGCTGCGCTGTCTGGGCGTCCTCGGCATCCAGCTGGTGCTCCTGACCATGGGCATCCTGGGCCTGAGCTTCACCGGCATCGGCATCGATTACATCCTGCACAAGCTCAATGGCACGCCGCTGGCCCCCAACCGGCTTCACCTGCGCCTGCCCGAGGCGTGGCCGCCCATGCACGTCTTGGCGATGCTGGCGGGGCTCATCATGGCTCTCGCCCTATGCCGGGGGGTGCTCAATTATATCTATGGGGTGCAGCTGAATATCCTCGTCCAGCGGCATATCGTGGTGGACTTGCGGGGGGAGGCCTATGAGAAGCTCCAGCGCCTGAGTTTCCGCTTCTACGACGCCAACACCACCGGCTCCATCATCACCCGCGTCACCAGCGATGTGCAGAACGTGCGGATGTTCGTCGACCAGGTGCTGATCCAGAGCCTGATCATGGTGATTTCGCTTACGGTTTACGTGATCTACATGGCCAGCCTGAGTCCGGGCCTCACGGTCGCTTGCCTGGCGACGACGCCCGTCCTGTGGACCATGGCGGCGGCCTTTTCCCGGCGGATCCAGCCGGAATACGCCCGCAACCGGTCCCTGGTGGAAAAGATGGTGCAGATCCTGAGCGAGAGCATCCAGGGGATCGCGGTGACCAAGGGTTTCGGCCGCGAGGCGGAGAACCGGGCGCAGTTCGATGCGGCGAACGATGCCATCCTGATCCAGCAGCACAGCATCTTCTGGCAGGTCAGCCTCTTTTCCCCGGCGGTCGGCTTTCTCACCCGGATCAATATGATGGTGCTGCTGGCCTACGGGGGCTGGCTGGTCATCCACGGCGGCCTGGCGTTGGGGGCTGGACTGGTGGTCTTCGCGGGACTGCTCGACCAGTTCTCCGGGCAGGTGAACAACGTGGCCAACATCGTCAATTCCGCGCAGCAGTCCCTGATCGGGGCGCGCCGGGTCTTCGAGATTCTCGACGCGCCTGTGGAGGTCCGGACCCATCCCGATGCCATCCGGCGTCCCCGGCTGGAGGGAGCGGTGCGCTTTGAAAACGTCTCCTTCACCTATCGCGGCCCCTCCCTGGGCACGGCGGACGCCGCCGCGGAATTGTCGGCCGTGGCGGCGGCGCGGGCCGAGGATCGGGTGCTGCGCGACATCGAGCTGGAGGTGAAGCCGGGCCAGTGCGTGGCGATCCTGGGCGCCACGGGCGCGGGCAAGAGCGTCCTGATGGGACTCATCCCCCGGTTCTACGACGTGACCGGCGGCCGGCTGCTCGTGGACGGCGTCGACGTCCGCCACCTGCACCTGGACGATCTGCGCCGCAACATCGGGCTCGTCTTCCAGGAGAGCTTCCTCTTTTCCAACACCGTGGCGGCCAACATCGCCTTTGGGCACCCCGCGGCGACGATGGCCCAGATCGAGCGGGCGGCCCGGATCGCCGCCGCCCACGACTTCATCCTCCGGCTGCCGAAGGGCTACGACACGATCCTCGGCGAAAGCGGCAACGGCCTCTCCGGCGGGCAGCGCCAGCGCCTGGCCATCGCCCGGGCGGTCCTGCTCGAGCCGGCCATCCTGCTGCTGGATGATCCGACCGCGGCCATCGATAGCGAGACCGAGCACGAGATCTTCGAGGCGCTCGACCGCGCGATCGCCGGCCGCACCACCTTCATCGTCGCTCATCGCCTGAGCACGCTCCGCCGCGCCGACCGGATCATCGTCATGGCCCACGGGCGCATCATCCAGCAGGGGACCCATGCCGAGCTGATGCAGGTGCCCGGGCCCTACCTGCACGTGGCCCGGCTTCAGCTTCTGGACGGCAGCGAGCTGCAGCCACCCGCCGCGGCCTCCGCATGAGCGCCCCCGACCGCATGGTCCTGGTCCATCGTCCGGCCGACGATGACGACGAGGAGCAGTTCAAGCCCCTGGCCTGGGGCCTGATCCGGCGCCTTTTCACGTACAGCGCGCCGGTGCGGACCAAGGTGCGCCGGCTCACCGTCCTGACGATCATCCGTTCGATCCAGCTGCCCGCGCTCACCGCGGTGGTCGCCTTTGTGATCAAGGGTCCGATCACCCGCCACGACCAGGCGGGCCTCATCCTCGGCGTGCTGGGCTATGTGGCGCTGGCGCTCACGACCGACGGCCTGTTCCATTTCCGCCAGCGCTACGCGCTCGAGATCGGCGAGACCGTGGTCAACGGCCTGCGCGCGGACATCTTTGCCAGGATGCAGCGCCAGCCCATGAGCTTCTTCCACCGGATGAAGCTCGGCCGCATCATCAGCCGGGTGACGAGCGACGTGGAGGCCCTGCGCGCGGCCATGCAGGACGTGCTCTTCGTCAGCGTGGTCCAGTTTGGCCAGATGCTCTTCACCGCGGCGGTCATGCTCTGGACCGACTGGGTCATGTTCCTGGTCGTGCTCGCCATGGCGCCGGTGCTGGCGCTGGTGAACAACCATTTTCGCATGAAGCTGAGCGTGCTCTCCCGGGCCTCGCAGGAGAGTTTCAGCCGGGTCACGGCCACCCTGGCGGAATCCGTCAACGGCATCCGGGTGACGCAGGGCTTTGTGCGGCAGGACACCAACGCCGGCCTGTTTCGCCGCCTGCTGGCCGACCACTCGGACTACAACGTCGCGCTGGGGCGCGCCTCGGCGATCCTGAGCCCATTGCTCGAACTCAACAGCCAGTTCTTCGTCGCGATCCTCCTCCTGGTCGGCGGCTGGCGCGTCTTCCACGGCGCGATGGAGGTGGGCGACCTGATCGTGTTTTTCCTCCTGTCCAACGTGTTTTTTGCGCCCTTTGCGATCATCGGCAACCAATACAACCAGGCCCTGATCGCCATGGCCGGAGCCGAGCGCGTCTTCCACCTGCTCGACACGCCGCCGGACTGGGAGGACGCGCCTGACGCCTGCCCCCTGCCGCATCCGGTGCGCACCGCCGCGGCCGTTGAATTCCGGCAGGTTTCCTTCGGCTACAATCCCGCGCAGCCGGTCCTGCATGACCTGAATTTCAAGGTGGAGCCCGGCCAGTCGGTGGCCCTCGTGGGCCACACCGGCAGCGGCAAGAGCTCGATCATCAACCTGGTCGCCAAATTCTACCTGCCGGACCGCGGCGAGGTGCTCATCGACGGCCGCGAGATCCGGACGCTGACCAGCCTCTCGCTGCATCGCCAGATGGGCATCGTGCCGCAGCAGAACTTTCTTTTCGGCGGCACGGTCCTCGACAATATCCGGCTCAGCCTCCCGGAGGCCTCCGAGGAACAGGTACGCGCGGCGGCGGCGCAGCTCGACTGCCTCGACCTGCTCGAGGCCCTGCCGCGAGGCTTGCGCACGGAAGTCGGGGAGCGCGGCGCCGGCCTTTCGCTGGGTCAGCGGCAGCTGATCTGCTTTGCGCGCGCCCTGCTGGCCGATCCTCGGATCGTGATCCTGGACGAGGCCACGAGCTCCGTCGACGCCCTGACCGAGGACCGATTGCAGCGGGCGCTGGTCCTGCTCTTGCGCGGCCGCACCAGCTTCATCGTGGCCCATCGCCTCAGCACCATCCGGCAGGCCGATCAAGTGCTGGTGCTCGATCAGGGCCGAATTATTGAGCGCGGAACGCACCGGGATCTGCTGGCGGCCGCGGGCCATTATGCGGCATTGTATCAGCAGTTTGTGCGGGTGGAGGAGGGTTAAAATAGCTCATTTTTTCCTCGGAAAGGCCCTGTTTCTCCTCTAGGTTGGGGGAGATTTCAGGAATAGTGTTCTAAACCCAAATCGATTATGGCTAAAAAATCCGCCCGTAAACCCAATGCAGCATTCATGGCCCCGGTGACTCCGGACGCCGCCCTCTCCGCCGTGGTCGGCTCCAAGCCGATTCCGCGGACCGAGCTCACCAAGAAGCTCTGGGACTATATCAAGAAAAACGGTCTGCAGGACAAGAAGGACCGCAAGATGATCAACGCCGACGCCGCCCTGAAGGTCGTCTTTGGCGGTCGCGGCAAGGTCAGCATGTTCGAGATGACCAAGCTCGTCTCGGGCCACGTTTCTTCCTAAGCCCAACGCCTTTTCCTCCTGGCCGCCGCGGGTTCGCCCACGGCGGCTTTTTGTTTTCCGCCCAAAGGGCGGAAAACAACCCGCCGAAGCCTCGGCGAAGGCGGGTCCACCGCCCTTCGGGCGTTGGATTTCTATGTTGATCTTCCCGCCCGACCGGCGAAGCGTCGACCCTTATGCATCGTCCAACCCCTCTCGGATGCCTCGGCCTGGCCTCGCTCATCGCGTCGCTGGCCGGCTGCGTCGTGCCGATGACCAGTTCGAACACCTACACGGTGCCGCTCGCCAACGGCGAGAACATGGAGATATCCATCAACAGCAAGGGCATGACGATGGCGAGCAGCGGCGGCATCCGCGTCGTCCAGGCCAACCTCACTCCCAGCGACGACAAGAAGCATGTCACCTACGTCTTTGAGCTGGCCCTGAAGCCCGGCCTGGTGGCGAAGCGGATCACCATCGACGACCAGGGCGAGGATCCACCGCGCCTGCTGGTCGATGACTACGACCCGAAGATGTCGAGTACCGGTCAATGGAAGCTGACGACCCCGGTTCTGGACCTGAAGGACTCCGGACTCGAGTGGATCACCCAGCTGGACGATACCATCCGGGTCTATCGCTTTACGGTCGTGCTCGCGGACGGCAGCAAAGTGGTCCTGCGGCAGCCGGCGATGTATCCCGTGATCGAGAAGGCGCTGATCCGCAAGATGCTCGGGATCGACAAATAGGGTACCACGATCCTCCCATCAGAGCGGATTCCGCGCGCGCGCGAGCGCCTCGGCCATGAAATGGCCCTGGGCGGAGAAGGGGCGCTGGCCGCGCCGCCGCGGCACCGGCAGGTACGCCCCCGTGGCGTGCAGGACGGTCGCATTTTCACTGTCGTGCAGCTCGGTCGGGAAAAACGCCTCGGTGATCCAGCGCCGGAGGGCGGGATCCGCCACCGGAAAGATCACCTCCACCCGCCGGAGAAAATTGCGGGGCATCCAGTCGCCGCTGCCGGCGAGGACGACGGGCTCGCCGCCCGCGTTGGCGAAGCAATAGACCCGCGCATGCTCCAGGAAGCGGCCGACGAGGCTGCGGACGCGGATGTTCTCGCTCAGGCCCGGCAGGCCCGGCACCAGGCAGCAGATCCCGCGCACGATCAGCTCGATCTTCACTCCCGCCTGGGAGGCGGCGTAGAGGGCGTCGATGGTGGCCTTGTCCACCAGCGCGTTCATCTTGGCCATGATTTGCGCGGGGCGGCCGGCGCGGGCGTTGGCGGCCTCGCGCGCGATCAGCTCGTTGATGCGGGCGTGGAAATTGTACGGCGCGACCAGCAGCTGACGGAAGGTGAGCGACTGCCCGAAGCCCGTCAGGCTGTTGAAGACCTGCGCCACGTCGCGGGTGATGGCGGTCCGCGCCGTGAAATAGCTCAGGTCGGTGTAGTGCCGGGCGGTGCGGGGGTGGTAATTGCCCGTGCCCAGGTGGGCGTAGTGGCGCAGGCGCGAGCCTTCGCGACGGACGACCAGGCAGAGCTTGCAGTGGATCTTGATGCCGACCAGGCCGTAGACGACGTGGACGCCGGCCTCCTCGAGCTGCTTGGCCCACTGGATGTTGTTGGCCTCGTCGAAGCGCGCCTTCAGCTCCACGAGCGCGGTCACCTGCTTGCCGTTGCGGGAGGCCTCCATCAGGGCGCGCACGATCGAAGAGTCGCCGCTGGTGCGGTAGAGGGTCTGCTTGATGGCGAAGACCTGCGGATCCCGGGCGGCCTCCTCGACGAAATTCACCACCGGAGTGAAGGCGTCATAGGGATGGTGCAGCATCACGTCCTGCTCGCGCAGGACGGCGAAAATGCGGGCGGGATCGCGCAGCGGCGAGGCATTGACCGGATCAAAGGGCCGGTACTTGAGGTCGGGCCGGTCGATGTCGGCCAGGCTCTGCAGGCGCAGGAGGTTGATCGGGCCATTGAAGCGGAAGACGTACTCGTGCGAGAGGCGGAGATGGTTGCAGAGCGTGCTGAAGATGCCCTCGTCCACCCCCTCCTCGATCTCGAGGCGCACCGCCTCGTTGCGGCGGAGATTGCGCAGCTCCTCCTCGATCTTCTTCAGGAGGTTCTCCGCTTCCTCCGCGTCAATGTAGAGGTCGCTATTGCGCGTGATGCGGAAGGCGTGGGCGGAAACCAGGCGGTAGCCGGGAAAGAGCTCGCCGGCGCAGAGCTTGATGATCTCGCTGAGGAAGATGAACCGCTGCGGACCCGTGCGCGACGGGGAGATGGGCACCAGCCGCGGCAGGATCCGCGGCACGGGCAGGATGGCGATGAGCCGGTCCGCCCCGGGCAGCTCGGGATTTTCGAGCGCGACGATGACGTTGAGCGTCTTGTTGCCGAGCTGGGGGAAGGGGTGGGCCTGGTCGAGCGCCAGGGGGGTCAGCACGGGATGGACCTGCTCGCGGAAATACGCGCGCGCCCAGTTCAGCTCCGAGGGGGACAAGTCGCGCGCGGAGCGGAATTCGATGCCCTGCGCGGCGAGCGCGGGCACCAGGGAGCCCTGCCAGCAGCGGTATTGGTCCTCGATCAGCGAGGCCACCACCGAGTGGATGCGGCGCAGCTGCTCCTGCGGGGCGAGCCCGTCGGGACCGGGTTCGGTGACGCCCGAGTCCATCTGCTGCATCAGTCCGGCGACGCGGATCTCGAAGAACTCGTCGAGATTGGAGCTGACGATGGCCAGGAAGCGCACCCGTTCCAGGAGGGGATGGCGCGAGCTCTGCGCCTGCTCCAGCACGCGCCGGTCAAAGGACAGCCAGCTCAGCTCGCGGTTGAAATAGGCGGCCTTGGACGCTCCGGGCGCGGGCGGGCGGGATGCGGGGGATTTTTTCCGGGCGCGGGCGGGCATCGGAGATTGAAGATTGGCGGAGGGGGCGGGTGGTAGCGGGAAGACCCCCTCAGACAGCGGGCCGGAGAAAATGGGTTCTTTAAATGCGCAAAACGAGCCATTTATGGTTTTGCGTCAAAATGTAACACCGGGGTGTGCTCGCCCAATTTGCCGGGAGGCTGCCCTCCCGTCAAATCGGGCCACCGCTAGTATGCTAACCCAATACCGTCTTCACATTCACGAATTCCCGGATGCCGAAGGACCCGAGTTCCCGGCCATAACCGCTTTGCTTTGTCCCGCCAAAGGGCAGGGTCGGGTCGGAGCGAACGAAGTCGTTGATAAAGACAGCTCCCGCCTCGATGCGGGCGGCGACGGCCCGGGCCCGCCGGAGGCTGCGCGAAAAGACGGCCGCGCCCAGTCCGTAGACGGAGTCATTGGCGACCCGGATGGCGGCGGCCTCGTTGGGCACCGAAATGAGGGAGGCCACGGGTCCGAACAACTCCTCGTCGTACGCGGGCATGCCCGGTTTGACGCCAGTGAGAAGGGTAGGCGCATAGAAGAATCCCCGTCCGGGCAGCGCACGGCCGCCGAAGACCAGGCGCGCACCGGCCCTCACGCTGGCCCGCACCTGGGCCTCCAGTTTGTCGCGAAGGTCGCGGCGCGCCAAGGGCCCGACGTCGGTCTTCGGATCGAGCGGGTCCCCGACGCGCCGGGCTGCGAGCCGGGCGGCGAACTTCCGCTCGAAATCGCGGCGGACGGAGGCCACGACGATGAAGCGCTTGGCGCAGACGCAGCTCTGGCCGCTGTTGATCAGCCGCGAGGCGGCGCAGACCTCGGCGGCGAGATCGAGATCGGCGTCCTCCAGGATCAGGTAGGCATCGCTGCCGCCGAGCTCGAACACGCCCTTCTTGATCGCGGACCCGGCGGCCGCGGCGACCTTCTTACCCGCGCCCGTGCTGCCGGTGAGCGTGACGGCATGAATGCGGGGATCGGCGATCACCGCCGCGATCGCCTCGTTCGGCAGCAGGGCGATCTGGAAGACCGCTGCCGGCGCGCGGCGGCGCGCGGCCTCCGCGAAGACCGCCGCCACGGCGTGCGCGCAGCCGGTGACGTTGGGCGCGTGCTTGAGGAGGAAGGTGTTGCCCGCCATCAGCGCCGGCGCGGCGGCGCGGACGGCCTGCCAGACCGGGAAATTCCACGGCATGATCGCCAGCAAGGTGCCGAGCGGCTGGAAGAGGACCCGGGCGTTCTTCGGAGCGCCGGCCGGCCTTTCGGGCGCGAGAAGGCGGCCGCCATGGCTGGCGTAGTATTCACAGGTCAGCGCGCTCTTTTCAATTTCAGCGCGGGCCTGGGCCAGCGGCTTGCCCATTTCCGCGGTGATCAGGCGGACGAGCGCGGGCGCGCGCCGCCGGAGCACCCGGGCGACCGACCGGAGATACCCACCGCGCTCCTCGAACGACCATTCGCGCCAATCGCGAAACGCCGCGTCGGCGCGCCTCAGGATCTTTTCAGTCTCCGCGGCGGTATGGGTCCGATAGGCGCGCAGGCGCCGGCCGGTGGCGGGATTGATCGATACGAACCGCACGCGGGAAATGCCCTCACACGCCCTCGAGGATCTTGTAGAGCCGCTGCACCATCTTGTTCGTGTCCTCCAGGAGGCCGGCGGAGATGAGGGCGTTGTCCAGGATCTGCTCGGCCACGAGCCGGGCCTTGTCCGGGGAGGAGCCCTGCAGCCCGCTCAGATGCTTGATCAAGGCGTGCCGCGGATTGATCTGCAGGTTCACCCGCAGGGGGCTGTCGGCGCCGTCCTTCTGCATCGCCTTCATCATGCGCCGCAGGTGCGGCGACATCGACTTGTCGGCATTGAGCGCGAGCGCCGGCGAATCGACCAGCCGGTCGCTCGCCTTCACCTCGGCCACCCGCTCGCCCAGGGTCTCCTTCATCCAGGCCGCCAGGCTTTTGACCGCATCCTCCCCCAGGGCGCCTTCCGTCGGCTGCGGCAGCTCCGCCAGTTTGACATCCGCCTGGTCGGCCGCCGTCAGCTTCTTGCCGTCGAACTCGCGGACGTTGTTCATCACGTACTCGTCGACCGACTCGTAGCAGAACAGGACCTCGAGATTGCGCGCCTTGAAGCCCTCCAGGTACGGCCCCGCCTCGATCGCCTCGCGGTTCGGGCCGATCAGATAGTATATTTCCTTCTGATCGGCGCCCAGGCGGGAGACGTAGTCGGCGAGAGAGGTGGTCTTGCCCTTCTCCGTCAGCGAGGACTCGAAGCGCAGCAGCTTGACCAGCTGGTCCTTGTGGGTGAAGTCCAGCGCTGCGCCCTCCTTGAGATAGATGCCGAACTCGCGGTAGAAATCGGCATAGGCCTCGGGGCGTTTCTCGGCCTCCTCCTCGAGGAATTTCAGGAAGCGCTTGGTGATGACCCGGTTGAGCTTCTCGATCAGGGACCGGTCCTGCATCGTCTCGCGGGAGATGTTGAGCGGCAGGTCCTCGCTATCGACGACCCCCTTGAGGAAGCGCAGCCACTCGGGTAGGAGGTCCTTCGGACGGGCGTCGATCAGCACCTTCCGGCAGTAGAGGGCCACGGCCGGCTCGGAGCGGGCGAAGCCGATTTTCTCCGTGTTCTCCTTGGGGACGAAGAGCAGCGCGTGGATCGAGATGGGCGCGTCGGCGCTGAAATGCAGCCGCAGGCGCGGGTCGTCGAAGGCGTGGGACTGGAACTTGTAGAATTCGGTGTACTCCTCCTCCTTGATCTCGCTCTTGCCGCGGAGCCAGAGGGCTTGGACGGTGTTGATCCGCTTGCCGTTGAGATTGACCGGGACCGAGACGAACGAGCTGTACCGCTGCAGGACCTCCCGGATCCGCCATTCCTGGCTGAACTCGGCGCAATCGTCCTTCAATTCGACGACGATCTTGCAGCCGCGGCGCTGGCCCTCGGACTCCTCGATCGCATAGCCGGCTCCGTCGCTGGTCCAGAGCTGGCCCGGCTCGTCCGCGCGCCAGGAGTGGGAGTAAACCTTGACGGTCTTTGCCACCATGAAGGCGGCGTAGAAGCCGACACCGAACTGGCCGATCAGGCCGGCGTTCTTCTGGCCGCTCTCGCTGAGCGTTTTGAGAAAGGCCTTGGAGCCGGAGTGGGCGATGGTGCCGAGGTTCTCCACCAGCTCGGCCCGGGTCATCCCGATCCCAAAATCCTGGATGGTGAAGGTCTTCGCCTTGTCGTCGGTCGTGATGTTGATCTCGAGATCGAGCTTGTCGTCGTAGATCTCCTTTTCGGTGAGTTGGAGGTGTCGCAGCTTCTCCAGGGCGTCGGAGCCGTTGGAGACCAGCTCGCGCACGAAGATCTCCTTCTCGGTGTACAGCGAGTGGATGACGATATCGAGCAGCTGCTTGATCTCGGCCTGGAATTCGAAGGTCTGGGGAGTGGCGGTGGACATGGGAGGAAAGGGAGGGTCTGCTATCATACCGGACGGTGGAAAAAATCAATCCCGCCGGCTGGATTGGCGCACATGCCTATGACACCGGCAAAATTGTTTCGCCCCGGTGAACTGCTCTGCCTTGATGGGATTCATGAGCTACCCCCGCTTTTTGCGCTCATGGCCGCTCCCTTTGGCCATGCTCTGGGCCGGTTGGTTCGCTGGAACCCTTCGCGCGGCCGAGGCCGCCCCTGCCACGGTCGAACAATGGGGCGTGTTCGAACTCACCCTCCCGGGGCCCTCGGGCGGCAATCCGTTCACGGAAGTCGAACTGGCTGCGTCCTTTACGCAGGGCGACCGGACGCTGCGCCCCGACGGCTTCTACGACGGGAACGGCGTCTACAAGGTCCGGTTCATGCCCGAGACCGCGGGCGAATGGCGCTACGAGACCTCGAGCAACCGGCCCGAGTTGAATGGCCGGACGGGCAGCCTAACGGCCACCGCGCCCGCGCCGGGCAGCCACGGTCCCGTGCGCGTCCATAATACCTTCCACTTCGCCTATGCCGATGGGACGCCCTATCGCGAGCTCGGCACCACCTGCTACGCCTGGGTGCACCAGAGTGAGGCCCTGCAGGAGGAGACGCTGCGGACCCTGGGCAGCGCCCCCTTCAACAAGATCCGGTTCTGCGTCTTCCCAAAATGGTACGAATGGAACCACATCGAGCCCCTGCTCTATCCCTTCGAGGGCGCGGCGCCAAACAAATGGGATTTTACCCGCTTCAATCCGGAGTATTTCCGGCATTTTGAGATGCGGATCGGGCAGTTGCGGGACATGGGGATCGAGGCGGATCTCATCCTCTTCCATCCCTACGACATGGGCCACTGGGGCTTTGACCGGATGGGAGCGGCGAACGACGACCGGTACCTCCGCTACGTCGTCGCCCGCTTCGCCGCCTACCGCAACGTCTGGTGGTCAATGGCCAACGAATTCGATTTCATGCGGGAAAAGAAGCCGGGCGACTGGGACCGGTTCTTTCAGATCGTCCAGGCCCGCGATCCCTACCAGCACCTGCGCTCGATCCACAACGGGGCCCGCATCTACGACAACAACAAGCCCTGGGTCACGCATTCCAGCATCCAGAACGGCTCGGCGGTCGAGGATTACGGGCGGGCCGAGCTCTACCGCGACGTCTACCATAAGCCCGTCGTCTACGATGAGGTGAAATACGAGGGGAATATTCCGCAGCGCTGGGGCACGCTCTCCCCGCAGGAGATGGTGCTCCGCTTTTGGGAGGGCCTAGTGGCCGGAACCTATGTCGGCCACGGCGAGACCTATATGGATCCGAACGAGGTCATCTGGTGGGCCAAGGGGGGAGCGCTGCACGGGCAGAGCCCCCCGCGCCTCGCCTTCCTGCGAAAAATCATGGAAGAGGATCCTCCCGACGGCCTCGATCCGATCGACAAATGGCAGGACAATCCCTTCGCGGGCCAGCCGGGGCAGTTTTACCTGGGCTACCTGGGACGCGAGGCGCCGAGCTCATGGAAATTCGAGCTCCACAAGACGGGAGTCCAGGAGGGCATGTCGTTCCGCGTCGAGGTCATCGACACCTGGAACATGACGGTGACGCCCGTCCCCGGCCTGTTCGTGACCAAGAAAGAGGACACCAACAGCTTCGCCGACAAGGACGGGAAATCCGTCCCGCTGCCGGGCCGACCCTACATGGCGCTGCGCATCCGGCGGGTGGAATGACCGGGCGGGGCGAGATCCGAGGTAGCGCGGGTTGTCCCAACCCGCGGCGCTTTGGGACAGAGCGCCCGACCTCTCTCAAAACGCCCTGGCTCAGGGCGCCAGCGCGCGCAGCGGGACCAGCTGCACCGGTCCGAGGAGCCCGGAGGGCTGGATCGGCCACTTGGAGGCGTCAAAGGGCCGATAATTGATGTTCACGAAGTTGATCTCGTAAAAGTTCTTCCATGGCACCTTGCGGATATCCAGGTCGCGGATCCGGTTGGCCGACAGGTTGGTGACCTCGAGATCGAGCACATTGTGGCCGGGCTGAAGGTGGGCGCCGACGCGGGCCGAGAACGGGAGGCTCCAGAGCTGGTCGACTTCGGCGCCGTTGAGGAATACCTTCGCCGTCTCGCGGACGTCTCCGAGATCGAGCCGCCAGTCATCGGGTTTGGCCCCTTCGGGCAAATTGAAGTCGATCTCGTAGCGCGCCGTGCCGGCAAATCGTTCGGCCTCGCCACCCTGATCGGTCCAGGACTTGAGCGCGGACGCGGTGAAGGCGGGAGGCAGCGCCGGGCCCCCGGAGAGGAAGGTCACGCGCCACGTGCCATCGACCGCGACGGGAGCGCCGGCCTCCTCGAAATATGTCCAGGGGGCGCCTGCCGCCGGACGGCCGGTGAAAGTTTTCACGAAAATTGATTCGCCGGGTTGAAGCTGAAGGTAGACCTCGGGACGGCCGAAGGAGTTGTAATTATTGATGGCGCCCGATCCCGGTCGGAACGCGGCCACGCCGGTTCGGCCGCTGCGGGCCTCCATCAGGACCGCGCCTTTGGCGGCGCGTCCCAGCGGCGCCCAGCCGTCGAAGGGCTTGGCCGTGAGGTTGGCGATGAAATAGATTTCACCGTCCTTGGTCTCCCGGCGAAGGACGCCGAGCCCCCAGTCCGCGATATCCTCGCGGACCGGAGCGATCTCCTTGAACGCTTGGGCGGAGGTTTTGAAGGACGCCGACCCGGCCACGATGGCTCCTCGGCCGACGGTGGCCCAGGCGTTGCCATTGCCATCGGTGGGATGGAACGATATCTTGTCGAGAATGCCTTTGAATTCCGCCCGGCGCGCGGCGAGGTTGCCATAGCCGGGCACGTCCTCCGGCATGCCGCCGACGAAGACAACCCGCGCGCCTTGGGAGGCGAGCGCGACGAGTTGTCGCAGGGTTTCCACCGGCATATGCCGGACCTTCGGGACGAGGATCATCCGATAGGTTCCTCCTCCGGAGGTTTCCAGGGCGTATTGGCCGCCATCGGCGGCCCGCGAGGAAGGGGCGCCCGTCTTGGCGTGGGTTTGGCCCAGCTGCGCATCCGAAATGTAGTCGAACTGATAGCCGCTGGCGACCAGTTCGCGCGCGAGAGCGCCGCAGGCCGTGTCGTTCATCCACGTCTTGGCGTTGTGCACGGTGAACTGCTTCACCAGGCCGTTGGCGTCGTGCCAAAGATCATACACGGGCCAGTAGACCAGCAGGTCGTTGTCGGGGGCTCCGGCCTGCAGGAGCGAGTCGCAGCGCGCGATGTAGGCGTTGAGCCAGGCGAATTCATCCCAGAGCGCATTGCGGGAATTTTCCTGGATGGAGGCGTAGAAGAGCCAGCCCGGCCAGGGCGCGTCGCTGGGGGAATAGGCGGTGCCTTGAAAATAGATGCGGTTGATTCCGGTCAGGTAGAGCTGGTCGAGCTCGGGCTTGGCTTCCGACGGCGCCGAGTGGAAATGGTCGCGCAGCCAAGTGAACGTCTCCGAGGAGGTCAGCGGCCGCCCGGCGACGTGCGCGGCCGATGAGGCCATGCGGTTCACCAAGGGGGGAGGCACATTGACGCCGATCTCCGCCGGCAGGTCGCGGTAGAGCGGAATGGGAAAGGGGGTGGAGCCAAAGATCTCCGTCTCCGGCACGTCGGAGACGGCGTAGATGTCGAGCAGGTTGCCCGGTGCGCCGTGCGCCTGTTCGCGCGCCACGCTGCCCATGCGGTGCGACCAGTCCACCCAGGTGCGGACGTAGTCGAGGTGCAGTTGGGCGAGCGTTTCCCGATAATCGGCTTTCACTCGCGCGATGGTGTCGGGGTCGCCCTGGCCGGTGAGCTCGGCCAGGTGATCGCGCAGATCGTAGCCGTGCATGGCCAGGAATTTGTCGGGCACTTCCGCCGCCCAACTCGCCGTAAACTCGTAGGAATCCTGGAATTGGCCTTGGATGGAACCCTGGGGCAGGACCGACAGCGCCTTGGTGAAGGGCTCGAGGTAGCGCGAGACGGCGCCCGATGAGAAGGGATTGAGCACCGGCCCATGGCCGCCGGGAGCGGACCGCTTCACCTGGAAACCCGTTGGCTTGGGAGTGAGCTGGCCGTTCGTGATGACGAGCTTCTGCTCCACATCCGCGGGGCCGACCCAGGGCCCGCCAAACGGCCAGCCCGTGGTGGTCGCCATGTCGACGCCCAGGCCGAGACGATGCGCTTCCGACGCGGTGTAGCGGAGCATGGCAACGTAGTCGGGTGAAAGGAAGTCGATGAAACGCGATTCGTACCCTTTCGCGCCATAGACGGGTGTGACTTCAACGCCGCCCAGGCCGTGGGCGGCGAAATCGGTGAGCTCGCGGGTCAGGTTTTCCCTGTTCACGGCGTTGCCGAGCCACCACCAGCGGGTCCAGGGCTTCTGCTCCTGGCCAATCGGCGGCCACGCCAGGTCGTCAGCCCGGGAGCGCGGTGCGCCGATGGCAAGACAGGCGAGGCCAAAGAGAAGGGAGGACCGGAATCGGGGCATGGAGCGCATGGGGTGGTGGGGTTGACGGCCAGATTAGCATCGTCCTGCCCCCATTCCAACCGGCAATTGCCCGGGCAGTCGGACAGTCCTCGCCTATCCTCCCAGATAGGCGGCCTTCAGCAGCGGATGATCGCGCAGATCCCGGCTCGGCCCCTCCAGGGCGATGCGCCCCGTCTCGAGCACATAGGCGTAGCTGGCGACCTCCAGGGCGAGGTGGGCATTCTGCTCGACGAGGAGGATGGCGATGCCCTGGCGGCGGTTGATCTCGACGATCTGCTCGAAAAGCGTGGCGACCAGCCGCGGCGCTATCCCGAGCGAGGGCTCGTCGAGCATGAGGAACTTCGGGGCGCCCATCAGCGCCCGCCCGATCGCCAGCATCTGCTGTTCGCCGCCCGAGAGGGTGCCGGCGGACTGGGCCAGGCGCTCCTTCAGCCGGGGGAAGAGGCTGAAGACCGTCTCGCGGCTTGCGGCGATGGCGCCGCGGTCCCGCCGCAGATAGGCGCCCATGGCGAGATTCTCGGCGACCGTGAGATTGGCGAACACCATCCGACCCTCCGGCACATGGCAGAGCCCGCGGCCCACGATGCGATGGGCGGGAAGCGCGGTGATGTCCTCGCCGTTGAAGACGATTCGCCCTCGGCGAGGGCGGAGCAGGCCGGAGAGCGTGCGCAAGGTCGTGGTCTTGCCGGCGCCGTTGCCGCCGATCAGCGTGACGATGGCGCCGGGCTCGACGCGCAGCGTGATCCCGTCGAGAGCCGCGATGGCACCGTAGGAGACCGCGAGATCGGAAACCTGGAGGATGTCGGCCATCAGAACCGCCGATCCGTGCCCAGGTAGGCCTCGATGACCTTGGGATCGTTCTGGACCTCGGCCGGCGACCCCTCGGCGATCTTCACGCCATAGTCGAGGACAACGATCCGCCGGCAGACTCCCATCACCACCTTCATCGAATGTTCCACCAGGAGGATGGAGAGCCCGAACTCCTTTTGCACCCGCTGGATCAGCCGGCCCAGCTCCTCCTTTTCCGCCGGATTCATGCCCGCGGCCGGCTCGTCGAGGAGGAGAAGCTTGGGTCGGGTGGCCAGGGCGCGGGCGATTTCCAGGCGCCGCTGCTCGCCATACGGGAGGCTCCCGGCGGGGTCGTCGCGGAAGCGGCCCAGATTGAAGATCTCCAGGAGCTCGTCGGCGCGCCGGCCCACGGCCGCCTCGTCGGTGCGAAACGCCCGCAGGCGCACCAGCGCCTGCGCCGCCCCGGCGGTCCGGTGGAGGTTCGAGGCGACGCGCACATTGTCGTGGACCGACAGCCGGCCAAAGAGGCGGATATTCTGGAAGGTCCGGGCGATGCCGAGGGCGACAATGGCCGAGACGCTCCGGCCGGCGAGGTCCTGGCCGCGAAAGGCGACCGCGCCCCCAGCGGCGGCGTAGATGCCCGTGATGAGATTGAAGATCGTCGTCTTGCCCGCGCCGTTCGGCCCGATCAGGCCCACGAGCTCGTCCTCCCCGATCGCGAGGTCGACCGCGTTCACCGCGGTGAGCCCGCCGAAGCGAAGGGTGACGCCGGTGAGCTGGAGGAGCGCCATGGTCAATCGCCCGCCGGTTTCCGTCGGCCCAGCTTCAGGCTGAACAGTCCCTGGGGCCGAAGGATCATCAGCACGATCAGGAGGAGGGAATAGATGATCATCCGATATTCGGCCACGGGACGGAGCAGTTCGGGGAGCAGCGTGAGCAGGATCGCGGCCAGGATGACGCCAGGCGTGTTGCCCATGCCCCCGAGGATGACCATGACGACGATCTCGATGCTCTTGGTGAAGTCGAAGCCCGCCGGCGTTATGGTCAGCCGGAAGTGCCCGTAGAGCCCGCCGGCGATGCCGGCGAAGAAGGCGCTGACGACGAAGGCGACGATCTTGTAGCGCGTCGGATTGAGCCCGACGGCCGCGGCCGCGATCTCGTCATCGTGCACGGCGAGGAAGCCGCGCCCGTAGGTCGAGTGCACCAGGCAGGTGACCGTGAAGATGGTGAGGGCGGCGAAGGCCAGCACCCAGAAGATCGTGGTGTAGGGCGGAATTCCGTTGAGGCCGAGGGCGCCGCCGAGCGCGTCGACATTCTGGAAGACAACCCGGATGATCTCGCCGAAGGCCAGGGTGACGATCGCGAGATAGTCGCCCCGGAGCCGGAGCGAGGGAATGCCCACGACCCATCCGGCGGCGGCCGCGGCCAGCCCGCCGGCGAGGAGCGCCCCGAGAAAAAAGAGGCCCTGCCCGAGGGCTGAGGGATCGGGGCCGAGGAGCCGCGGCCCGAGGAAGAGCGAAACCGCGGCGGAGAGATAGGCGCCGACCGACATGAAGCCCGCATGGCCCAGCGAGAACTGCCCGGTGTAGCCGTTGACCAGGTTGAGCGAGACGGCGAGGATGACGTTGATCCCGATGATGGTCAGGACATCGAGATAGTAGGGGTCGATCAGGCCGGAGCAGCGGGCAATGACGCCCGCCGCGGCCAGGGCGGCGAGCAGCGCGAGATGCGGCTTGGGCATGGCGGAAGGCGTCAGACCTTCTCGACCGTGAATTTCCCCAGGAGGCCCGCCGGCCGGCAAAGCAGGATGACGATCAGGACGCCGAAGGCGATGGCGTCCTTGTAGGTCGACCAGGGGCTGCCCGCCACGAAGGTCTCGACGAGCCCGAGGATCAGGCCGCCCAGGGCGGCGCCGGGGATGTTGCCGATGCCGCCCAGCACGGCGGCGACAAAGGCCTTCAGTCCCGGCATGACCCCCATGAGGGGATCGATCGAGGGATAGTTCATCGCGTAGAGGATCCCGCCCGCGGCCGCGAGCGCCGAGCCCAGGCCGAAGGTGAAGGAAATGACGACGTCCGTGTTGATCCCGACCAACTGGGCGGCCGTCGCATTGAGCGAGAGGGCGCGCATGGCGGTGCCGATCCGGGTGCGATGCACGATGCCCTGCAGCGCCAGGAGCAGCGCGGCGGCGACGACGATCACCAGGACCTGCGTGCTGGAGATGACCAGGCCGCCGATCCGCAGGTCGCGCTGCGGAAAGAGCACGGGAAAGGTCCGCGGCGCGGCGCCGAAGCCGAGCTGGCCGCTGTATTCGAGCAGGAGGGACACGCCAATCGCGGTGATGAGCACGTTGAGGGTCGGCCCCCGCCGCAGCGGGCGGTAGGCCAGCCGCTCGATCAGGATGCCCAGGAGGGCGCAGCCGACCATGGCGCCCGCCATCACCGCCAGTCCGCCCCAGAGCGAAGCCGCCGGCACGAGTTTGGCGAGGTAGTAACCCAGGAAGGCCCCGACCATGAAGACGTCGGCATGCGCGAAATTGATGAAGCGCAGGACGCCGTAGACCATCGTGTACCCCAGGGCGATCAGCGCGTAGATCGCGCCCAGGGAAAGGCCGTTCAGCGATTGTTGAAAAAACTCCGACACAATGGCGGTGACGCGGACGCTAGGGAGCGATGCTCTCCACAAACTTGAACTTGCCGTCCTTCACCGTGAAGATGGCCGCCGCCTTGGAGGCGTTGCGGTCGGCGTCGATCGTGGTGTTGCCGGTCACACCGGGATAATCCCGCGTGGCCGCGATCTCATCGCGGACCTTGGGCCCCTCCGTGGTGCCGGCCCGCTTGATCGCCGCGGCCAGCACCATGGCGGAATCGTAGCCGAGCGCGGCCATGGCATCGGGCGTCTCGCCGCCAAAGCGGGCGCGGAATTTCTTCACGAAGTCCTGCACGACGGGTGCGGCGTTGTCGGGCGAGTAGTGCGTCGAATAAAAGGTGCCCTCGACCGCCTGGCCGCCGATCTCGATCAGCGGCGAGCCCTCCCAGCCGTCGCCGCCGAAGATCGGCACCTTGAGACCCAATTCGCGCGCCTGGATGCAGATCAGCGCCGCCTCCGTGTAATAGCCCGGCACGAAGATGCCATCGACGCCGGCCGCCTTGATGACGGTCAGCTGCGCCTTGAAGTCCTTGTCGCCCTCCGAATATTTCTGCTCCAGGGCGATCTCGCCGCCGCCCTTCACGAAGCCTTCCTTGAAGTACTTGGCCAGGCCGACGCTATAGGCGCTCGAGACCGACGCCAGCACGGCCGCCCGGTGCAGCTTGAGAGTGTCGAGGGCGAACTTGGCCATGACCGTGCCCTGGAACGGGTCGATGAAGCAGACTCGGAAGATGTAGTTGCCGACCGCGGTGACCTTCGGATTGGTCGACGACGGGGAAATCATCGGCACCCGCGAGGCCTGGGCGAGGGGAGCCATCTCCAGCGACCGGCTGGAGGCGACCTCGCCGAGGAGTGCGACGACCTTGTCCCGCGAGATGAGCTTGCGGGCCGCCGTCGCGGACTCGCCCTGCTTGGACTGGTTGTCCTCGGTCACGAGGTCCAGTTGCCGGCCGAGCAGGCCGCCCCCGGCATTGAGATCCTCGATGGCGAGGAGCGTGCCCTTGTGGGACGACTGGCCAAAGGCGGCTTCCTTGCCGGTGAGCGAGGCGACTTCGCCGACCTTGATGATGTCCTGGCCGGCCAGCGGGCCAGCGAGGACCATTGCGGCCAGCAACGGCCAGGAGAACCGGCGAAAGGCGGAGGGCATGGCAGCACACAAGTTTAGGGAAGCCTGGGTTTCAACCCCGGTTTCAGCTTTCCGTCGGCTGCCGGGAAGCATTTGATATGCCGATTGAACACCTTTGACCGTCACCTGCTGCGCGAATGGCTGCAGATTCTCGCCATCGTGGTGGCGGCGACCTGCGGGCTGCTGCTGGTCCAGGTCTGTGTTGACGACCTGCGGACGCTGCGCGAGGCGGGAGCGCGGGGCCTGGAGCTCTGGATCTATTTTTTCATCACGATGCCGAGTTTCCTGGAGATCATGCTTCCGATCGCGCTCCTGGTCTCCCTGCTCTTCGTCCTGACCAAGCTGCACCGTGCCAACGAGCTCACGGCGATGCGGGCGGCGGGAGTGGGTCTCCTGCGGATCACCGCGCCGGTCTGGCTGATCGGCGTGCTTTGCTGCGGGCTGGCCTGGTGGCTTGGTTCGGCGGTGGTGCCCTGGTCCGTCCAGAAGTCGGAGTCCATGCGGGACGCCGTCCAATTTCGCCAGCAGGCCCGGGTGCTGTCGGCCGACCGCGTCGGAGCGGTCTTTGCCGTGGCCTTTGAGAACCCGGCCGACCGGCGCATCTGGATGCTGAACCGCTTCAGCCGGTCGACCGGCCATGCCTACGGGGTGTCGGTCTCGGAATTGGATGCGCAGCGACGGGAGACGGAGCGGCTGATCGCGGCCGAGGCCTACCCGGATCCGGCTCACGGCGGCTGGGTCTTCCTGCGGGGCCGGGAGATCCATTTCAACGTCGATTCCCCCCAGGAGCTGTCGGACACGCCGTTTGCCGAGAAACGGGAGAACTTCGGCGAGGACCCGCAGCTCATGCTATTGACCGAGCGGCGACCGATCGACCTGTCCTTCTTTGAGCTGCGCCGGGTCGTGGACTATTACGCCGCCCAGAACAATCCGAAGGGCGTCACCTTCGCCGTGCGCTACTACGGCCTCATCGCCGACACCCTCGGGCCGCTCGTCGCCATCGCGATCGCCATTCCCTTCGCCGTCACCGGCGTCCGCGTCAACGCCGCCGTCGGCGTGTCCAAGTCGATCAGTCTTTTCTGCCTCTACTACCTCTTCACCCAGATCGCCGGCTCGCTCGCCATCAAGCAGCTGGTCGACCCCATCACCGCCGCCTGGCTGCCCAACCTCGGCATCGCCCTGCTGGCGGCCTGGCTGCTGATTCGGTTGAGGTAGGGCGCCTTGTCCCAAGGCACCGGGACACGCTGGGGACAAGCGGGTTGGGACAACCCCGCGCTACCTCGGAGGAACGCACGGCTAGGCCCCGGCCCTCGGCGCCATTGCCGTCAAGCCCGACGTCAATGCGGCGATGGGTTTGAGGAGGCCGGTGCGGCGGCCGTTTGAACAAGTGTGCGGAGCTGATCCTGCGCGTAGCGCATCGCGATAACCTGATTCAATGAGGCCATTTGCGGAGGCGATAAGACACTGGAAGCCTGTTGCAGCGCCTGATCCCAATCGATCGGACTCAAGATTGCCGTACGGCCTTTGGTGTAGCTGGCGCTCGCATGGGCGAGAATCTGCGTCAGCTGATTCGCCTGGTCTGGATGCAACGGACTGCTGCTGGTGGCCAGCGAACCCGCCACGTCGTCGACCACGCCGCGCATCGGGATTGCGCGTTCATAGTCGACGGGAACGCCCTTTTGGGCCAGGGCGCGATTCTGCCGGGCGGAAGCTTCTCGCTGGAGGCGCTGGCTCTCCTGCTCGACCGACGCCTGCCGCTGGCGCGCGGCCGCCACCGCGGATTGGACGCGGCTCAGGCACTCCTCCGCCAGGACCAGCCATGTGGCCGCGGCCAGATCGCTGGTGATATTGCGGGAGTCGAAAGTCCTGACCAGTTCCCGATAGGGCTGTTCGCCGCCCAACAGCGCGATCATGGCCGGCTCGCGATCGCCCGACGCGTTGCGGACAACGCGCCCTACCTTTTCAGGCCCAATTGTAGTTGAAGCTGATGCTGATCCGCTCGGCGTCCACGCGGTTGGGGGAGACCTCGTGGCGGAGCCAGCTTTCGAAGAGGATGACCTGGCCGGCGTCGGCGGGGTAGGTGATGTGGGTGCGGTTGGCGGGCCGCGCGCCGGGCCGCTTGGGCGGCGCGGCCATGAAGCGGTCGAGGCGGGGGTCCTCGAACTTCAGGCCGGGGCAGCCGCGCGGGGTGGCGACGTAGTAGGTGCCGCTGATGAAGGAGAGCGGATGCAGGTGCAGGGAATGCGCCGCGGAGGGCGGCATGATGTTCACCCAGCAATCCGTCAGGCGAATGGTCCGGCCGCGCAGGTCCAGCTCCAGCGTTTTCGCGAAGGCGCGGACATGGCGCAGCAGCTTCTTTTCCAACAGGCCGAAGGTGCTCGAGAAGCGGTGCAGCTCGTTCATCGAGGCGTAGCTCGTGTAGCCGCCGGGATAGTTGGTTTTGGACCAGCGCCGGCCCGCGGCGTCGTAGGCGCGCAGCCGGCGGCACTCCTCGGCTAGGCCTTCGTTGAACCGCGCGAGGCCGCTGCGCTGGAGCGGTTCGCGATAGATGAGGGTGGGAAACCAGGCGCGCGTCGGCATGGCCGGAAGCCTATCTGCAATCGCCGCCCGCTTTCAACGCGGGAAGGCCGCCATTTCCTAGATGGATGGCGGAGCTGGATGCGCGGCGCTCCAGGTGGCGTACGTCTCCAGCATTTTCTGGGGGCCGCTGTTATACCAATTGTAGCCCCGCTGGCGCTCGAGCGAGAGTTCCTCGACCTTGTCGTGCATGGTCTTGTCGCGATCGCCAAAGACCGGGCGATCGGTGCCGATTTCATAGTACCGCGCCCACAGCAGCGGAGCCCCGGGGGTAGGCACGAGGTGGGTGGGCGTGGGTGCCGGCCGCGGACTCGGGGTCGCCGGGGCGCCTGGTCCGGCCGCCGCGCCAGGCGCGCGCCCGCCTCCAAATCCGCCTCGGCCGCGGCTCCAGACCTCGTCGTGGATCGCCACCTTCCTGAACCAAGCGGCTGCGGCATGCACGGAAGCGATGATCTCCGGGCTCGGATTGGGAACAGTCATCAGGAATTCGACGACATTCGAGCTTTCATCGCCGCAGGCCACCGCCGGCTCAAAATTGCGCGCCGAGGTCGGCGCCAGCGTCAAAGCGTCATGCTGCTGGCACCACGCCGTGGGGTGTCCGTTCGCGCGGATCTGGCAGGCGAGGATGCAGGCAAAGCCCTTGGCGACCCGCGGGGCGGCGCGCCGGCGGAGGTCCTCGGAGGTGAACGCATACATGCCCGTGCCCTCGACGATCCCCTGCAGCACCTCGATCGCCTGGGTCACGGCGTCATCGTTGAAGGTGATGGCGTCGTGATAGCCGCCCTCGAGCGGCCAGACCTGCGGCCAGCCTCCGTTCGGATACTGGGAGTTGAACAGGTACTCGACTCCGCGGAGAAAGGCAGCGCGGTAGGCGGCGCTGCGCTCGGGGCCGACGGCGGTGATGACCTTGGCCAGGAAGCGGATTTGGGTCGTGGTACAATCGTTGTCCAGGGTGCCAAAATAATTCCAGTAGTTGTCCTTGGGCTGGTCGTAGTCGCCCGGCTGGAGATAGCGCGAGAGATTGTCGCAGATGAAGCTCTCGCCCGGCTGGCGGATGTGCTGCGTCATGTTGAGGTTCTTGCCCCAGGCGCCGTTGGGCATCTGGTAGGACACGATCACGTCGGCGGAGTGCACCGCCTCGGGCTTGCCGTACCAATCATCGGGTTGCCTCAGGGACATGCCGGGCCGGCCCTCGCGCGGCATGATCGGCTTTTCCAGGCCCGCGGCCTTCAATTCGGCGGCGACAAAAGCGTGATCGGCCTGGCGCGCCTGTTCCGAGCGGGCGAGATAGTCCAGCCAGGCAGTCTGCTGATCCGCCGGCAGCGTGGCAGCCACGCGCTCGGCCGTTAGGGAGAGGGCGGGCGGGGTCATGCCGACGATGGCGGCCGAAAGCGGCAGGGCGGCCGTTGCAAGGATGAGGACCGAAACGAGGGGTATTTGGGAGCGCATGGGGTCAGAGAAAGACGTTGCTTGGTCCGTAACGATGCCGAAATTTAAGCGCCGGAAGGCAGGCGCTTCCCGGCCGGCTGAAGGATCATCCCAGCGCCTCGGCCAGCGCCGCGATGATGTCCTCGACGGGCTCGACGCCCAGGCACAGCCGCAGGAGCTCGGGATCCAGGCCGCTGGCGCCCAGTTCCGCCCGGCCGGCGGGAGTGGTGACCAGGTCATAATGGGCGAGATACATGAAGGGGCAGATCAGCGTCGTCTTCATGCCGAAACTCGGGCCCTTCGCCAGCCGCAGGCGATCAAAGAACGGTTCCAGCGCCCCGCGCAGTGTGAAGGAAATCATGCCGCCGGTCGCGGCAGGCGTCCGGGCGATGCGGAGGTAATTCTCGCGCGAGGAAGGCTGCAGCGCCCAGAAGACCTCCTTTACCTTGGGATGCGCGGCGAGGAAGCCGGCGACTCGGGGGACGCTGGCCTGGATGCGGGCGAGAACCTCGCCGGTGTGCCCGATCTGGGCGGCCAGGCGCGCGAGATCGCGTGGATAGACCGGCTCGAGCCAATCGGCCGCGGCCCGCCGGAGAGCGGCGGCGTCGGGGCGGGAGGGGTTGATCGCGACCGCGCCGGCGATGACATCGCCCTCGCTGGCGGTGTATTTGGTGAGGCTGGCGACGACGACATCCGCGTGCGGCAGGACCGCGACGCTGAAGGGAGAGCTGACCGAAGGGTCGAGCACCAGGGCCACCCCGTGACGGCGGCAGAGTTCCGACAAGGCCGCGACGTCGGGCGTCTGGATGAGCGGATTGGTCGGGATCTCGGTGATGAGGCCGGCGAGCCGCGGCCCCTGTTCGGCAAAAATGCGTTCCAGCGCGGCGCGGTCGAAGACATCGCGGAGGTGGACATAATCGGCGGGGCCGGCCGTGAACTTCTTCAGGACGGCGATCGTGTCGAGGTAGAGCCAGCCGAGTTGAACCCAGCCCGTGCGGCCGCGGGCCGCCTGGATCTCCGAGACGGCGCGAAAGGCGGCGTAGATCGCATTCGCCCCCGAATTGGCCAGCAGGATGTCGGCATCTTCGGCGCCGCCAAAGGCGGCCCGGAGGCTGCGTCGCACTTCTGCCGCGGCGTCGCCCGCGAAAATTTCTTCGGGGGCCGCCGCCGCACGCAAACCCAGCCGGACCAGGTGGTCCTCGGCCTCGCGCGAGGAGAGAAAGCCGCCGATATGCTGGAGAAACAGCTTGGCCCGCGCGGAGACCTCGGCCGATTCCGGGTGGGAAACTCCATGCAGGTCGTCCCGGGAAAAGAGGACCGCGCCCGAGGGGTCCCCGAGATGCCGGGCCAGCTCGCGGGCCATCCGCTCCGAGGAGGTGAGCCAAAGGTTGCGGCCGGTGGGCGCGAAATGCGCGGCGAGCTGCCGGGCGAAGGGGTGCACCACAAACCGGGGATAACCCGACGTGAGACGATGGGTGATGGCGGGATCTTTTTCCTCATAACCCCGCACCGCCCGCATCGTGGGCAGGCTGCACGAAACCGCATGCGGACTCGCCGGAATGGGCTGGCCGAGGGGAAGGGGAGCGAAGGAGGACATGTTGCCTTCCGATCTTCGTGGGCGTCTCGCGCCCTTGGCAACCGGAACGTGTGTCATCGGCGCGCCGCGGGCGGGATGGGCGGAGGGCGCCGCGCCGGAACCCGCTTTACCTCGAACGGGCGGCGCGCTAATTCTCGGGCCGCGCCGGCGCGCCAACGCGGCCGTCTGGGAGCAGAGGTCCTGCAGGCTGGTCGCGATCAATGTTGGACACGAGGTCCTCCTCCTGGCGATCCAGGGCGCGGTCCTGGCCCGCTGGCTCTGACCGGCGCGCGGAAAAAACGTCGCCTCGCCCGCCGTCATCTCCGATGCTGGAGGGCGGATGAAGATCGTTTCCTGGAACGTGAACGGGGTGCGGGCCGCGCTGAAGAAGGGCCTGCTCGGCTACGTGGAGGCCTCGGGCGCCGACGTCATCTGCCTGCAGGAAACGAAGGCCCAGCCCGGCGACGTGCAGCACGTCGCGTGGCCGGGCTATGAGGTGCTTTGGAACAGCGCGGAGAAAAAGGGCTACAGCGGCACCGCCATGCTGGTGCGCGCGAAGCCGAAGCGCGTCGCGCTGGGCATCGGCCGGGTCGCGCATGACCGGGAGGGGCGCGTCCTGGCGGCGGAGTTTCCGGATTTTTGGCTGATCAATGTCTACCAGCCCAACTCGCAGCGCGGACTGACGCGGCTGGCGTACCGCGTGGGAGACTGGGATCCGGCTTTTCTCGCGTTCCTCCGCCGGCTGGAAAAGAAGGGGAAGTCCGTGCTCTTCTGCGGCGACCTGAACGTGGCCCACACCGAGATCGACCTGGCGAATCCCAAGACGAACCGCCGCAACGCGGGCTTCACCGACGAGGAGCGCGCCAATTTCAGCGCCCTCCTCGGGCGCGGCTTCGTCGACACCTTCCGCGAGTTCCAGAAGGGGCCGGGCCACTATAGCTGGTGGAGTCAGATGGGCGACTGCCGCGCGCGGAACATCGGCTGGCGCGTCGATTATTTCGTTGCCAGCGAAAAACTCCGGTCCTCGCTGGTGCGCGCCTGGATCAGCCCCGAGGTGATGGGCAGCGACCACTGCCCAGTCGGGCTGGAACTGGCCTAAGCTAGGCGCGCCTATGAACACGCTGAAGGACCTCATGCTGCGGAAGCCGAGGCTGACGCTGGCGACGGCGGAAAGCCTGACCTGCGGCCGCATCCAGGCGCGCATCGGCACCATCTCGGGCGCGTCCGAATTTTTTGCCGGCGGCCTCACCGCCTACACGCTCGAGCAGAAGGTGCGGCATCTCGGCGTGAGCCGCGGCGCGGCCGCGGCGGCCAACAGCGTGTCGGCGGCCGTGGCCGAACAGATGGCCTGCGGGGTCTGCGCGCTGTTCGGCGCCGACGTGGGGGTGGCGACCACGGGCTACGCCGAACCATCCGCGGATTGGGAGGTGGCCGAGCCGTTCGCATGGTGGGCGGTGGCCCATCGCCCACCTGGCGCCGCGTGCCGGGCGCGGAGCGGCCGGGTGGGCTTCCCGGGCGCATCCCGCACTGCTGCCCAGGAGCGGGCGGCCGATGCGGCCATGGACGCCCTGCTCGCCTGGCTGGAAGAGATCCGCGCGGGTTGAGACGGGACGCACCCCCGCGCCCATCCCGGTCAGGGCGCCAGGCGCTGCACGTACCGCATCAGCGGCTGGACTTCCGGCGGCGCGGCGACCCAGTCGCTGTAGAGCAGTTCGGGCAGCGTGTAGGTCGTGTTATAAAGCGTGAAATTGGCCTGGTCGTTGCGGACGACATAGCCGGCCTTGATCGTGGCGCCGGCGAACAGGCCCTCGGCCTTGGCGTACACGAGGATCGGGGCATCCGCGATCACCCCGTTCTCCCGCTCGACGCCCGCGCTGCTGGGGCCGGCGACCGCCTTGGCGTCGACGCCGATGTTGAAGCGCTCGTTGAAGAGCAGTCGGGGCGTGCGCTCGTCCGTGATGATGTAGATCGTCTCGACGGATTTGGCTCCGAGCTGGAGGCCGAGGCTCGCCTCGCTGGCCGAGATCAGGACGGGGAGGCTCCACTGCCCCGTCGCCTTTTTCACCAGGATCACGCCATAGCCGTCGTTGACGCCGATCACGAAGCCGGCCTTGAACTGGTTCACAATCATCACCGCGTGGGCCCGCTGCCAGACCGAGGCCGGGATGGCGGTGGCCGGATCGCTCATGAATTCCTGAAGGATGGCCTCGCAGGATTCGACATGGGTGACGAGGTCGCTCCGGTGCACCTCGGCCTTGGCGCCCGCGGCGGCGAAGAGACCCAGGAAGGAAAACACGAGAAATTGCTTCATGATTGGACCCCAGGATGGCATGGCACGGCGGAATTGGAAAGTGCGGAATGCGGGCATGTTCTCCGCCGCGCCGGTCAATCCAGCCCCCGGGCCGCGATCTCATCCTCGTCCCAGCCAAGGTAATGGCCGAGCTCATGGAGATACGTCAGGCGGACCTCGGCGCGGAACGCCGCCACGTCCTGTTCCGCGTAGTCCCAGAGATTGTCCAGGTAGAGAAGGATTTGCGCGGGCTGCGGATTTTCGGACGGCTCCTCCCCGTGCGCCGGGCCTTCGAAAAGGCCGAGGATATCCGATGGGAAGCCCTCGGCGACGATCTCCGCCCTGGGAGTTGACTCATAGTGCACCGGCAGGGCGCGAGCCAGATCGCGGATCTCCACCGGCAGCTGGCGCTGCACGCCGGCTACGATCTCTGCGGCCATGATTGCCCGTCGCGCGGGCGTCACAATGTTATCCCCAGGCGGATCAGCGCCGATGATGACTTCGTAACGCATTGATTACCAATCACGAATGAAATCTTAAGTCTTTGCTCTGGCCGGCGGCAGCGTAGCTTCAGATAGGTTCCGAAATTATTATTATTTCTGTAACCAGGAATTGGACCAGGCGTCATGAGAATCGTCCCAGTTTTCAGCTTCCCCATGAAACGTCTGCTTTATCCCGCATGCCTGATGGCTTTGGCCGCGGGCTTTGTGTACCATCGGATCCGGGCCCAGGAGCGCGCTCCGGCCGGCTCGACCCGGGAGAATCCGCCGCCGAGCTAAATCAAACACTTGTCAGGGGTTGGTGTGTGCCGCCGCGGTCAGCAGCCCGCGGCGGCCTTTTTTTTCCTACGCGATCGCCTTGGCCTGGCTGCCTGACGGGACCGCCAGATTGCGCAGATGCACAATCAGTTCCGACAGGGACTCCCGCGAGGGGTTGGTCATCAGGCTGAACTGGATCCAGTTCCGCGCCGCGAGGTAACCGCTGCGATGGCTGGTGAGAAAACCGCGCTGTTCCAGCGCCGCCCCCACATCGCACGCCCGCGTGGCGTTCGACAGCGCCACGGTGACGATGATGGGAGAGGCGTGCGGCTCCTCCGCCTTGAGCGTCAGGCCGGCGGCGCGAAGCTCGCCGCGAAACCAGGAGGAGAGGCTCCCGTCGCCGCACCGCCCGGCCGGCAGGCGTTCGACCTCGGCCAGTGCGACATCCAGCGCCATGATGAGATTGGAGGAATGCGTGAACGGGACGCCGTTGGATGCGGCCCAGAGCCCGAGATCCATGTAACGCGGGAGATCGGGGCGCGCGACTGGGGTCTCCTGGTGGAACACCAGGCCGAGGCCGGGGAAGCCGGCGATGGCCTTGCCGCTCGAACCGGTCGCCAGATGGACTCCGCCCAGGTCGACCGGCACAGCGCCGATCGAGCTGATGCAATCGAGGCACAGTTTGCAGCGGTGTTCCTGCGCCAGCTTTTTCAGGGTCGCGAGATCGTGCAGGACGCCCGTCGATGTCTCGTGATGCACCATCCAGAGCCAGGCCGGAGATTTCACCCGGGCGAAGGCCTCCTGATAATCGGCGGGGGAAGGGACGGCGCCCCACGGCAGCCGCGCCCAATGAAATTCCAGGCCGGCCCGCCGCGCGTGGTCCGCCAGACGCTCGCCGAATTCCCCGGTCGAGACCACGATGCCCGGCCGCCCGAGCGAGGCCAGTTGTCCGGCGACGACGTCATTGGCGAGCGAGCCGCTGCCCACGAGGATCTGGGCGTCGTTGGCGCCGGTCAGCGCAGCCAGGCGGCGGCGGACGGTCGCAATCTGGTCGACAAATTCAGGGTCCCGGTGCGAGACCGCGGGCTGGCTGAAGGCCGCCAGGACTGCTGCGCTCACTGCGACCGGGCCGGGAAGGAGATTTATGGTCGGAGGCGGCGGTCCGCTCGCCACGCGCTGCATGCCGCGCCGGGCGTCGACCACCTGCAGGAAGCTCTCCAGGGTCTGCATCATGGGCTGGTAGGGGGCTTCCGCCGTCCCCACGCGCGGTCCAAAGGATTCGAATCCAAGCGCCCGATAGAGCGACATCCGCCGCACCGCGCCGGAGATGATGCCCACGTCATCGCCCCGGGCGAGGCAGTATCGGGCGATGAAATGCAGCAATTGGGCCGGCACCGGTCCGTTCCGGTAGGCGGGGAGCACCGCAAAGAGCCGGATCTCGACCGGCCGAAGGCCCGGCGGCAGCCACCGGTCGAGGTCCGGCAGCTTGGCATCGAGGGAAAACGGCCGCCTCCGCCGCGCGGCCATCATGGCGATCACCTTGCTATCGCGCACGCCGATCAGATAGACGTTTTCGGCATGAAATTTGTCGACCAGCCGTCCCTCGGGATTGGGCGCATGCTGGGGAATCTCGCCGACAAATGTCTGATAGTTGAGCCGATGAATTTGCTCAAACTCGTCCGGAGTCGTGGCGATTTTAAATACGGTAGTCGGCTCCATGACAGGGCTTAAGGTGAAGTCAGGACTTAAAGTACTTGGGCAAATAGCTGCGGTGTGCAAGCAGAACAAGCCCTGCCGCAGATAAATAGGCGACGCGATCCGGGAGGGCGGGCAGGAGCCACCACATAGCTATCATGCTGATGAAGAAGGCAGACGCGCCAGCGAGGAAGCGGTTCCGGCCCGCGAAGCCGATTGCAATGCCCAGGAGCGCCGGGAACAGCGCCAGCTCCCACTTGAGCGCCAGCGTTCCCCCCAGCAGGGGACCGCCGCCCCGGCCACCCCGGAAGCCGAGCCAAATTGGCCAGATATGGCCGGCAATGACCGCCGGAAGCGCCAGCGCAGCCCACGGATTGCCCGCCGTCAGCACGCGGACCCCGAAAACCGCCACGGCCCCCTTGCTGGCGTCCAGAAACAGCACAAAGAGGAACCCCTTGGTGCCCAGGACGCGTCCCACATTGGTCGCTCCGGTCGCTCCGCTGCCCTGCTGGCGGATATCGCCGCCGCCTGCCTGGCGGACGAGCAGCCAGCCCGGTGAGACTCCGCCCAGTGCATACGCGGCGGCCAGCAGCACGGGAACGAGCCAGAAGGGCGAAGGAACGCTGGAAAACACAGCAAGGGGTTTGAAGTGCGCGGGGGCGAAGTCAAAAACCGAATCCGGACCGGGCGGAACGGACACGTGTATCCGGGATTGTCACGCGTCCGGAAATCTGCGTGGCTGCGGTTGAAAGCACCCCGAAACAAACGAGAGCGATTGCCGTCGAAGCTGCGGGTCTTTTTTCCCCGGCGATCGTCTTGTCCTCCTCCAAATCCCCCGCAAGTTGTTCGTTCGACTTAACTTTCTACCCCCCGATCCGACCTCATGCCCGCCATCAACGACTTCTTGCTGAAGAACAGCCTGCGCATAGCGGGCAATCCATGCGTCAGTCCGGATTTCTGCCTGGATTGGCCGGCCTTGCGTTCGCGCCTGCAGCGCGGCGACGCGATTTCCCCGCACGCGGCGAGCCGGTTCGAAACGGCGGCCGGCGCATTTACGCTGCTGGAGGATGCGGCGACCGGCGATTGCGCCTGGCGCCTGGAGCCTCGCGGCGCCGCCGCGGCGGAGACCGTCTTGGAAGAGGGGGCGCTGCTCGGCGACGGGTCGGCCGTTTTTCCGGCGAGCTTCGGGAATCTGATCGGCATCAAGAACCTCGCGCAGAAACACGACCCGAAATGCACGATCTTTCCCACGGCGGGCGACCGGCTCGGCCAGAGCACGCTCGGGATTGGCGCGCGTTTCACCACGCTGCACTGGCCGGCGGTTGAATGGGCGATGGCCCAGCTCAAGCTGGGCATGACGGCCAACCAAAATTCCATTCCGCGCGAACTCGTCTACGATGTGAACGCGATGCTGGACGGACGGCTGGATACCGTCCCGTTTCCCTTCATCGGCGCCAACGTGCCCGAGGGCCATCAGGGTCAAAGCGTCGAGGGCATGAGTCACGGCTGCATCCTGTCGAAGCTCGTGACCGGCTTCCATCGCCGGCACATCGCCTGGAGCTTCAACGCGGACCACCAGCCCATCGGCGGAAAGTTCGACTCCCGCGAGGACGCCCTCGTCGCCGGCTGCGTGTTCGCGAGCTACATCACCTTCGACCTGTCCCCTGAGCTGGCGCAGACCGTGGTGCCGGAGGACGCCGCCGGCTGGGTCGCGGCCCACGTGGACGGGGGCCTCGTCGCGACCGTCAAGGCGCGCGTGGCCGCGGCGGGCGTCGCGCTCGACGAGGCCGCGTTCGCCAAGCTGCTGGCCTACGTCTGGCCCTCGATGCAGAAGATGCGCCGCCGCGACGAGAAGTACCGCGCCGCCCGCGAAAAGCTCTTCGCCACGCCGGTGGGGCGCGAATACCTCCGCGAGCTCTCGATCGACGAATTGCCGGGCCTGACCACGCCCGCGACCACGGCGATCATGCTGGCGCTGTGCGAGGCGCTCGGGATGAAGATTCATTTCGTCGCGCCCGCCTTCGGCTTCCAGAAGAACATGCCGTATCCGGACAACGCCGGGCTGCGGGAGCTCATCGCGCGGCAATGGGCCGTCTGCGCCCAGTTCCACGCCAGCATCGGCTTCCACTCCGGCTCCGGCAAATCCGCCGAAAACTACCAGGTGATGGGGGCGGTGACAGGGAGCCGGCTGGAGATCAAGACCAGCGGCCGCTACACCTACGAGATGGGCCGCGCGCTCGCCGCCTCGAAAAACGCCGGGGACCAGGCGCTCTGGCGCGACTGGCACCGCTTTACGCTCGAGCTGGCCCTGCTCGGGTCCTTCAGCCCCGACGCCACCGAGCGGAAAATGGCGCGGGTCTTCGTGGTCGACGCTCTCGAAAAGGCCGGCCGCCCGACCGACGTCTTCTCCGCGCCGAACTCCTGCCGCTCCGCGCTGGAGGCGCTGCCGCCGAGCCCCGAGAACATGTTCTGGTTCGAATATAACTTCCTCTTCGTCCTCGCCGCCGCGGGCCGCGCCGAGAAGGCCGCGCTCGGCGACCATACTCCCGCCGGCTATGCCCAGCGCGCCCGTTTCTACACCATCAGCGCCGAAGGCCGGCTGAACTATGCGCGCAACGTCGCGCGCTACATCGTCTTCCTGGCCCAGAACACCGGGCTCGTGCCCACGGCCGCCTGCGCGGCCGCCCTGCAGCGCCTCGATGGCTACGCCTCGCTTGAGCAGCTGCTGGCGGACATCGCCGGCTGAAACGGCCGCCATGCCCTCGTTTATCTCCGAAAACTTCCTGCTCGCGACCCGCCAGGCGCGGGAACTCTACCAGGTCTACGCGCAGGACGAGCCGATCCTCGACTATCACTGCCATCTGCCGCCGGCGCTGATCGCCGCCAACCACCAGTTCGCCGACCTGGCGGAGGTCTGGCTCGGCGGCGACCATTACAAGTGGCGGGCGATGCGGACCAACGGCGTGTCCGAGCGCTTCTGCACCGGCGACGCCTCGCCGCGGGAGAAATTCCAGTCCTGGGCGGAGACCGTGCCGCACACGCTCCGCAACCCCCTTTATCACTGGACCCACCTGGAATTGAAGCGCTATTTCGGCGTCGATTTCCTCCTGAATGGCAAGACGGCGGATAGAGTGTGGAAGCAGGCCAATGCGCGCTTGGCCACGCTGCGCGTCCACGATCTCCTGACGAAGTCGAACGTGGCGGTCGTCTGCACGACGGACGACCCCGCCGACTCGCTCGACCTGCACGCGAAAATCCGGTCGAGCAAGCTGAAGACGCGCGTCTATCCCGCCTTTCGGCCCGACAAGGCGATGGCCGTCGGCCAGCCGGCCGCGTTCAACGCCTGGCTGGAGAAACTGGCGGGCACGGCGGGCACGACCGTCCGGACTTTCGACGACCTGCTCGGCGCGCTGAAGAAGCGCCACGACGCCTTTCATGCCGCGGGCGGACGGCTGTCCGATCACGGCCTGGAGACCGCCCTGTCCGAACCGTGCACCCACGCGCAGGCCCGCATGGTGTTCGATGCCGCGCGAGCGGGCCGCACGCCTTCGCCCGAGGATACGGCGCGCTACGGCTCCTATCTCATGCTCGAATTCGGGCGCTGGGATGCCACGCGGGGCTGGACGAAGCAGCTGCACCTCGGGGCGCTCCGCAATAACAGCAGCCGGCTCCTGGGCCGGCTCGGCCCGGACACCGGGCTTGATTCCATCGGAGACTTTCCGCAGGCCCGCGCGCTCTCGCGCTATCTCGACGCCCTCGACTCCAGCAACCAGCTGCCGCGCACGATCATCTACAACGTGAACCCGGTGGACAATTACGTCTTCGGCACGATGATCGGCAACTTCCAGGACGGCAGCATCGCCGGCAAGCTGCAGTTCGGCAGCGGCTGGTGGTTCCTCGACCAGCAGGAGGGCATGGAGTGGCAGATGAACGCCCTCTCCAATCTCGGCCTGCTCAGCCGGTTTGTCGGCATGATCACGGATTCGCGCAGCTTCCTCAGCTATCCGCGGCACGAGTACTTCCGGCGCACGCTCTGCAACCTCCTCGGCGCCGACATGGCCGCGGGCAAGATCCCGAACGACCAGAAGCTGGTCGGCGGGATGGTGAAGAACATCTGCTTCGGCAACGCCCGCGACTACTTCGGTCTCGAATTGCCGCCGGAATTCGCCAAGAAGTGACCGGGCCCGGCGTCCGGGCCCGCATTATGTCTTCCCTGCCCAGCATCGCGTTCATCGGCACAGGAGTGATGGGCCGCAGCATGGCCGGCCATCTCCAGCGGGCGGGCTATCCGCTCCACGTCCACAACCGCACCCAGGCCAAGGCCCAGGCGCTGCTCGAAGCCGGGGCGACATGGCATGCGTCGGCCGGGAGCGCGGCGGCCGCGGCCGACGTGGTCATCACCATGCTCGGGTTTCCCACCGACGTGGAGGAGACCTATTTTGGCGCGGACGGCGTGTTTGAGCGCGCGCACGGCAGAGCGCTCCTGATCGACATGACCACCTCGAGCCCCGTCCTGGCCCGGCGCATCGCCGCGGCCGCGGCCGGCCGCGGCCACGCCGCGCTCGATGCCCCGGTCTCCGGCGGCGACGTCGGGGCGAAGGAGGCGCGGCTCGTCATCATGGTCGGAGGCGAGGAGGAGGCCTTCGCGCGCGCCCGGCCCCTGTTTGACCTGATGGGCAAGAACATCGCGAGGCTCGGGCCGGCCGGCGCGGGCCAGCACTGCAAGATGGCCAACCAGATCGGCGTCGCCGTCGGCATGGTCTCGTGGGTGGAGGCCCTCGCCTACGCGCAGAAGGCCGGCCTGGATCCGGCCCAGGTCCACGCCAGCATCAGCGGCGGCGCGGCCGGCGGCTGGGCCATGACCAACCTGGCGCCGCGGGCCCTGGCCGGCAATTTCGCGCCCGGCTTTTATGTGAAGCACATTCTGAAGGACATGAAGATCGCCCTCGATTCCGCCGCGGAGATGAAGCTCGACCTGCCGGGGCTGGCCGTGGCCAAGCAGCTCTACGACCGGGTCGCGGCGCGCGGCTGGGAGGAATGCGGCACGCAGGCCCTCTACAAGCTCTATGTCTCCCAGTGAGCCGCGGCGCCGCATTGGAGTAGGACGCTCCTAGCAGTGTCCTTTTCCCGGCTGCTCCTCTTTCCGGTCCTGGCTTCCTTGGCCGCCGCGGCGCCGGCGATCGACCGCGAGGCCCTCGTCAGCCGCCATTCTCCGGTGGCGCGCGCCATCGACCCCGGTTCGGCGTTCTCGGTCGGCAACGGCGGCTTCGCCTTCACCGCCGATGTCACCGGGCTGGAAACGCTCGAGGCGTCCTACTATTCCGGCGGCTTCCCGCTCGAGACGATGGCGCGGTGGGCCTGGCACGAGGAGCCCAATCCCCATGGCTACACGCTGGCCGACGCCAGCGAGATCATTCCGACCCAGGGGCGGCCGGTGGCCTATCCGACGCGCGCCTCCACGCCCGCGGGCGACTGGCTGCGGAAGAATCCGCAGGACTTTCCCGTGGGACAGCTGGGCTTCGTGGACGCGGCCGGCGCCCCGCTCGCCCGCGGGGACATCGCCGGCGTCGAGCAGACGCTCGACCTCTGGCGGGGGGAAATCCGCAGCCGCTTCACCTGGCGCGGCGAGGCGGTGGAGGTGAGCACCCTCTGCCATCCCGTGCTGGACCTGATCGCGGTGCGGGTGCGCTCGCGGGCCATCGCCGATGGGCGGCTGCGGGTGCGCCTGGCCTTCCCGCGCGGCCACGACATCGCGACCAAGAACAGCCCGCGGCTCGACTGGTCGCGGCCGGAGACCCACGGGACACGCGTGATCGCCCGCGCGGCGGGGCGGGCCGATTTCGAGCGGACCCGCGACGCGCTGCGGTATTATTCGGCCCTGGAGTGGTCGGAGGGCGGGACGCTGGAGGACGGCGCGGCGCCGCACACCTTCGTGCTGCGAGGGGCGCCGGGCGCCGACGTCCTGGAATTGCGGCTGGCCTTTGCCCAGGGGCCGATCAAGGCCGAACTGCCCACCTGGACGCATGCGCGGTTCTCGACCGCGAATTTCTGGGCCGGTTTCTGGCGCTCGGGCGGCGCCGTCGATTTTTCCGGCAGCACCGATCCGCGCGCGGCCGAACTCGAGCGGCGGGTCATCCTCTCGCAGTACCTCACCGCCATCCAGTTCGGCGGCGCGGTCCCGCCCTCCGAGACGGGGCTCACCGTCAGCTCCTGGTATGGCAAGCACAACACCGAGATGGTCTGGTGGCATATCGCGCACTTCGGCTTTTGGGGGCACGACGACTACGTCGAAAACGCGCTCGACTGGTACCGGAGCACCCTGCCGGCGGCGCGGGCGCTGGCGGGTCAGCGCGGGTTGCCCGGCGCCCGCTGGGCCAAGATGGTCGGGCCCGCCGGCCGGGAGAGCCCGGGAGGCAACCCCCTCATCATCTGGAACCAGCCCCACGTGATCTATCTCGCGGAGATTCTTTATCGGAATCACCCGACGCCCGAGGTCCTGGCGGCCTGGCGCGACCTCGTCCTGGAAACGGCCGACTGCATGTCCGCCATGCTGACCTGGGATGCGGCCGGCGGCCGCTACGCGCTGGAGCCGCCGCTCTGGATCTCCCAGGAGATCTACGATCCGAAGAAGAGCCGGAATCCCACGTTCGAGCTCAGCTATTGGGCCTTTGCGCTCAAGGTAGCGCAGGAGTGGCGGGTGCGGCTGGGCCTTGGCCGCAATGCCGATTGGGATCAACGGGTGGCCAAGCTCTCCGCGCTGCCGGTCAAGGACGGCCGCTACGTGGCCATGGAATCCATCCCGGACACCTGGGACAACATCCGCAGCCGGCAGGACCATCCGTCCTTTCTCCTCGCGCTCGGCATGCTGCCGGGCGACGGGGTCGACCGGCCCACGATGGCGCGCACGCTCGACGCGGTGATGAAGTCCTGGAACCTGGAGGCCAAGATCTGGGGCTGGGACTATCCGATGATGGCGATGACCGCGGCCCGGCTGGACGAACCCGAGCGGGCGGTGGATCTCCTGATGAAGGACGGCCCCAACAACCACTATCTGCCCAACGGCCACTGTCCCCAGCGGGGCGACCTCGTCCTCTATCTTCCCGCCAATAGCGCGCTGCTTTCCGCCGTCGCGCTCATGGCCGGCGGCTGGGACGGCGCTCCCGCCCGTCCGACGCCCGGCTTTCCCGCGGATGGCCGCTGGCAGGTGCGGGCCGAGGGCCTGCACCCGCTGCCATGACCGGGGCTTACTTGGTCGCGACCGGGACCGATTGGACGGTCAGCTTGATCACCGTGTAGGTCGCCGGGGTCTGGCCGACATTCCGGATTCCCACGGTGTCCGCCGGGGCGAAATAGAACACGGAGCCCTTTCCGATCGTCTGCTTTCGGTCGTTGATGCTGACCTCCACCGTCCCCTCGTTGACGATGGTCACTTCCTCGTCGGTATGGGTGTGGGCAGGTCCGGAAATCTGACCGGGGTTGAGCGTCGTGATGTGGCATTCGAGCCCATCCATCTTCACCGAGGGCCCGTCGAAGACCGGGCGCCGCCGGCCGTAGGGGAATTCCTTCGGGACGAGCGCATTCCAGTCGAAGACCATCGAGGTTTTCATGGCGGTCTTGGGGGCTGGAGCGGCCGTCGGCGCCTGGGCGGGGGCGGCAAGCGGAAGCACCGCGGCGATCAGCAGCGGGCTGAGGAGAAACGGGAGGCGGGGTGTTTTCATGGGTTTATGGTTTGGGGAGAAAAGAAGCGTCCATCACATCCTCCGGCTTCAGGCTGTGGGGCGGCAGGATGCCGAGGTCCTCGAGCTGGGAGATCTGGCGGAGGTAGCGCTCGGGGGTGATGGCGAGATAATCGGCTTCGGCGTTGCGGGCCAGCTGGGCGGAGATGATCTGGCCGCGGGACCAGTCGAGGTAGTCCGCCGTCACCTTGGGGTTGATCTTGAGCATGATCGCATGCGCCGGCCCCGCATCCTTCTCCAGGTAGTATTGCCAGCCGCGATGGAGCGCCCGGAGGAAGGCGCGCAGCTCCGGACCATGGTCTCGGGCGAAAGTCCGGTTGGTCACGATCGTTGCATAGGAGTCGAAGCCGGTATCCCAGCAGTAGAGGTACTTCAGCTTCACGCCCTGCCGCACCACATAATACGGATCGGCGGTGTAGTAGCCCTGCTGGATGAAATTGGGATCCACCGCCAGGCGTCCGAAGTTGAAGTTTTGCGCCAGCACCTGGAATTCAATGTGGTATTTCTTCCGGAGATAGGGGAGGAAGGCCCACTCGGGCCGCGCCATGATGGTCCGCCCCTGGAGGTCCGCCCAGGTCTTCACCGGATTGGCCTCCTGCATCATGAGAACGCTCGGATCGTGCTGGAAGATCGCGCCCACATTGAGGAGCGGCGCCCCGTTGTGGATGGCCATGAGCACGTTCGTGGAATCCGACTGGCCGATTTGGACTTGGCCGGCCGCGACCTTGTTCAGGACATAGGTGTTGGGTCCTCCCTGCACCAGGGTGACGTCCAGACCCTCCTCGCGAAAGAAACCCAGGGCCTCGGCGGTGTAGAACGCCCCGTGCTCGGGCTCCGCCACCCAGTCGAGCTGCACGATGATCTTCAGGGGCGGCGCGCTCGCGGCCGGCCCGGCCGCCTTCGGTCCGCAACCCGCGAGCAACCCGGCGGCCGCAAGCGTGAGCAGGGGAGGGAGCCTGGACAGCTTCATGCTGGTATGAAAATCGCTGGTTGTGACGATTCGCGCAACCCGCAAACCTCTTCCCGCCCCCTAATCGCCATGCTGCGACGCTTTTTTAAACTGGAGGAACACGGGACGACCATGGGATGCGAGGCGCAGGCGGGCCTGACGACGTTCGCCGCCATGGCCTACATCCTGGCGGTCAATCCGGCGATCCTCGCCAACACCGGCATGGACAAGGGGGCGCTCGTCACGGTCACGGCGCTCACCGCCGCCATCGCCACGGCGCTGATGGCGCTCCTCACCAATTACCCGCTGGCCCTGGCGCCCGGCATGGGCATCAACGCCTTTTTCACCTTCACCATCTGCGGCGCCAAGGGTGTGCCCTGGCCGGAGGCGCTCGGCATGGTCTTCATCAATGGGCTCATCTTCCTCGCGCTCTCCGTCACCGGCGTCCGCGAGAAGATCATCGCCGCGATTCCGCCGGCGCTGAAGATCGCCGTCACCTGCGGCATCGGGATCTTTATCGCCTTCATCGGGCTGCGCAACGGCGGCGTCATCGTCGCCGACAAGGCGACCTATGTCGGGCCGGGCGACTTCACCTCGGGTCCGGTGGCCCTCTGCCTCGGCGGCATCGGCCTGACCGCCGTCCTGGTCGCCTACCGCGTGCCGGGCGCGATCGTCCTCGGGATGCTCGCCGCCACCGTGGCGGGACTCTTCGTGACGTCAGGCGGCGCCGCGGTCACGCAGCTGCCGCCCAGCTTCGTGGCCTGGCCGCATTCGCCCGCGCCCGTGATGCTCAAGCTCAAATTCGACTTTCTCACGCGGGCCGCGGGGATCGAGGCGGCCCTGCCGCTCATTCTCACCCTCCTGCTCGTGGACATGTTCGACAACATCGGGACGCTGACCGCGGTGACGAAGCGCGCCGGGCTCCTCGATGCCCAGGGGCGGCTGCCCAAGGCGGGGCGCGCGCTGCTGGCCGATTCCTGCGCCACGATCCTCAGCGCCCTGTGCGGCACCTCGACCGTTGTCACCTACATCGAGTCTGCCTCGGGGGTGGCGGCGGGCGGCCGGACCGGGCTCACCGCGCTCACGACCGCCGCGCTCATGCTCCTCGCCCTCTTCCTCACCCCGGTGATCCTGGCCGTGCCCGCCGCCGCCACGGCGCCGGCGCTCGTGATCGTGGGCATCTTCATGATGCAATCGGTGGTGGAGATTCCCATGGAGGATTTTGCGGTGGCGGCGCCCGCCGTCCTGACGATCTTCGCCATCCCGCTCACTTTCAGCATCGCCCAGGGGCTCGGACTCGGGGTTCTCGCCGCCGCCCTCCTCGCTCTCGCGCTGCGCCGGCCGCGCGATTTGCCGCCGCTCGGCTACGTCGTGGCGGCGGTTTTTTTCCTCTATTTCTTCAAGCTCTGGCCGTTCCGGGGCTAGGGCCAGCGGGGCCCTCTCGCTTGGGCCACATGATGACGGGCGCTGTGCCCCAATTCAATCCTTGCAGCCTGGCAAAATGTTACCCAAATGGCACATACCATGCTCCAACCTAAGACCCGGTTAATAACACCTAACTAACCGACTATCACTATGAACTATAGCAAACCATGGGCGAACCGTGCCCAAATCCTGCTCGCCCTTCTCGCTTCCGCCGCCATCGCCCGGGCGCAGGCGCCTGCGACCCCGTCAGCTCCGCCAGCCGCTCCCGCACCCACTGGCGATGAAGTCGTCAAGATGGAACAATTCAAGGTTACCGACGTGCCGGCCGATCAGGTGATCCTGCCGACGGCCCGGCCCTTCAATTCCGTCTTCGGCACCGATGACAACATCATCGATGTGCCGCGCTCGGTCACGATCATCTCGCGCGAACAGATGGACACGATCGGAATCCAGGAGGTGACCGACTTCAGCAAGCTGACCGCCAGCTCCTACACCGACTCCAACTTCGGCGCACCGGGCAACCCCAGCATCCGCGGTCAGTCGGCCGACGTATTCGTCAACGGCATGCGCCAGCGGGCGACGAGCAACGGCAATGGCGCCCCGCTCGACTTCAATGCGGTCGACTCGGTCAATATCGTCAAGGGCCCGGCGACGGCGGTCCAGGGCGCCTCGGGCTACGTGGGCGGCTTTGCCGACATGGTCACCAAGCAGCCCTTCTTTGACGGCGAACACGCCTCAGCCAGCGAAACCCTCGGCTCCTATGGGACCGACCGCTGGAACCTGGATGTCGGCGGACCGCTTTCCCCGGAAGCCGCCTACCGGGTCAGCTATTCCGGCGAATATAGCAATGAATGGTGGAACGGCGCCTTCAAGCACATGGAGGCCATCTATGGGGCGTTCACCTTTCGTCCGAGCAAGAATTACGAGATTTTCATCAATGCGAAGGAGTCTGTCGGCAAGTACTCGGAAAACTTCGGCATAGACCGGCCGACCCAGCTCCTCATCAGCGATGGCCTCTACCAGACGGGCATCAATATCAACAACGGCGCGGGCGTGGCGCCCTCGGATTCGCAGAATTCCAAGTACGTCATCGGCGGCTTCGGCAGCAACACGGTCGCCTTTGGACCGCTCGTTCCGGTCAACTACCACTGGCGCCTGCAGGGGCCCGGCTCGCAGTCGCATGAGCATGAGTACAACGCCCAGGCGGTGCAGACCCTGACCGTCGATCCCGACTTCAAGGTCGTCAACAACACGTTCTGGAGCCTGACCCAGCGCGACACGTACGGCACCCACTATTATTCGGAGATCATCGCGCCGACCTGGTTCATCGAGAATCGCACCGAATTCATCAAGACGATGAAGGAGCTGAACAACAGCGTGATCAATGTGGGGGTGTCGGAATACCTTCAGCACACGCTGGCCTATGACGACTTCTTCTTCGAGCCCGCCAACGTGTGGGATCTGAGCAAGGCGCGCTCCGGCATGGTCGTCGACTCGGTCAATTTCCCCCTTTCATTCGCCTCGGCCGGGAATTTTCCCGGCGGTCCGGTGGACGTGCCCGTCCCCGGCTGGCCCGGCCGTTATGCCAACGCGTCCCTGCCTTACAATGGCGATTCCAACAACTCTTGGATCGAAAGCATCGCGCCCTATGGGCAGGCCACCTGGCACCTGATGCCGATGCTCGACCTGGTCACCGGCGCCCGGATCGACATGATGCACGTCTCGGTGGCGGACCCCCTGACCCCGCATACCAGGCAGTCGCTGGCCTTTTCCGAGCCGAACCTGAACGCCAGCCTGGTGTACAAGATTTCGCCGGATCTTTCGGCGTATGGCACCTATAATTTGAGCAAGAACTACACGGGAGCCCTCGCCAACGGCGGCGGCGTCACGGGCTGGAAGACGGACGCCTTCGGCAATTTTATCGACGCGTTGTCCCGCGACAACTTCGAGCAACCGAGCCAATTGTACGAGTTTGGAATCAAGGACTCGGCCCTCAACAACCGCCTGTTCATGACGGCCGATGTCTTCCAGCAGACGCGGCAGCAGAAGGCGCAGGGCCAGCCGGCGACCCAGGAGAAGTTCACCGGTCTGGAGTTGGAGGCGAACTACCAGCCGGACAAGCATTACTACGCCACGCTGGCGTTTTCCCAGCTGGTCGGCAGCCTGCCGGCCCCGGCTCCTTTCCAGGCCTACAGCACGAACCAGATTCCGAATGGGCCGCCGCCTCCGGGCCCGGGCACCGCCCAGACCAAGGGCAAATTGCGCGTTCCCGGCTACCCGCTGTCGACGATCACCGCCCTCGTGACCTATAAGTTTGACAGTGGATTCGGCGTCTCGGCCAACGCCGTCATCACCAGCCCGATCAACAACGACTACCAGGGTTATCTGGTGATTCCCTGGCAAAAGACGATCGACGCCAGCGTCTTTTATAGCTGGAAGACCTGGAGCTTCAAGGTCGGCGTCACCAACCTGACGAACGACCACAATTGGACCCCGGCCTATCCGACCTATGGCCTGGAAGCGATCGTGCCCGATCCGGGCTTCGAGTTCTTCACCACCGTTAAATACACCTTCTGATCCCGACGACCCACCGTGTGAAAACGCGACTGCTCGTCGCCTTCAGCTTGGCGTCGGCCCTTTGCGGGGCCGACGCTTTTGCTGTTCCGGCCAAGCGAAAGGTCATCATCGACCAGGACGCCTTCGGTGGCGTCAATCTCCAGCCGATGCTGCTCGTGATCCAGTCGGCCGATGTCGAGGTCGTCGGGATCACGATCGAGAGCGGCGACGGCTGGCAGAAGGAAAGCGTCGCGCACACCCTGCGGCTGCTGGAGCTGATCGGCCGGACCGACATCCCGGTGGTGCCGGGGGCGACCTATCCCCTGATCAATTCCCAGGAGGAGACGCGGCGTTGGGAGCAGCTCTATGGGAAGCTGCCCTACAAGGGTGCGTGGATGGAATCCTGGCCGGACTACAACACGATGAACCGGCCGCACTACCACGCCGCCGACGTCGTCCCGCCCCTGGAGGAGGGCGAGCCGACGACCAAGCCGTCGTCCGAGGTCGCGGCGGCCTTCTTGGTGCGCAAGGTGCGCGAGTTTCCCGGCGAGATCTCGATCGTGGCCCTGGGTCCGTTCACCAATATCGCCCTCGCGGCCAAGCTCGACGAGGGGTTTGCCGCCAAGGCGAAGGAGCTCCTCATCATGGGCGGCAGTTTCAATCCCGACGTGTCGAAGGTGGATGAGTTCTCGCTGCAATACATCAACAACCCGCGGGTGGAATTCAACAACCGCTGGGATCCCGAAGCGGGCAAGATCATGCTGCACGCCGCCTGGCGGAAGATTACGGTCGTGCCGAGCGACGCCACGGTCGGCACCAAGCTCACGCCCGCCCTCGCCCGCGAAGCCGAGTCGGCCGATACGCCGGCGGCCCGCTATCTCGCGCATTATGGGGAAATCGGCTTCCCGATGTGGGACGAGACCGCGGCGGCGGTCTGGCTGGATCCCTCTCTCGTGCGCCGGAGCGACCGGCTCGCGATGGACATCGTGATCGACCACGGCCCGGCCTACGGCTCGACCCTGAGCTGGGCTCCCGGCGGCGGCCCCGGCCTGGGCGAACCGGACGTGACCGTGGTTCGCGCGATCGACATCGGCGGCCTCGAGCGGCTCTTTGTGCGACTGATCCATCAGCCTACGCCCGCGCCATGAGGGTGCTTCGCCAGTGCTGGCGCACGCGCATCGGCGACTGGGTGGTCCGGCACCTGCTGGGCTAAAAACGTGGAAAGCAAGAACCCGACCCTGCCGGTCCACGTCCTGGTCTACGGCCCGGACGACCGCCTGCCGCTGGGTTCGGCGCTGCTTGTCGCCGCGCAGCAGGTCTCCGCGATGGTCGTGGGTGTGATCACGCCCGCGCTGCTCCTGTCGGGCATTCTGAAAATTTCGGCGGCCGACACTTCGTACCTGGTGAGCATGGCGCTCGTCGCCGCGGCGGTCGGCACGTTCCTGCAGACCACCCGGGTCGGCCCCGTGGGATCCGGTCTCTTGAGCGTCACGGGAACCAGTTTTGCCTTTCTCCAGCCGCTGATCCAGGCCGGGCAGCTCGGCGGCCTTCCGCTGATGTTCGGCATGTCGCTCGCCGGCGCCCCGGTGCAGATCGTTCTCGCGCCATTTATGCCGCGATTGCGCCGGGTTTTCCCTCCGCTCATCTCCGGGATTGTCGTGCTGCTGATCGGCCTGTCGATCATCCCGGAGGCGATGCGGGGCATCGTCGCACCCACCGCGCCCGGCGCGCCGGCCTGGAGCGGAGCGGCAGTGGCTGCGGTGGTGATCGGCGCGGTCCTGGCCGCTCAGGCGGTCGGCCTGGTTTGGGCGCGGCTCACGGGCCTCCTCTTCGGGGTGGGCGCGGGCTATCTGGTTTGCGGCCTCTGGGGATGGCTGCAGCGGCCTCCGCCCCCGGCTTCCTGGATTTCGCTGCCCCGTCTGCTTCCGCACGGCTTCGCGTTTCGCTGGGATCTATTGGTGCCCTTCGCCTTCATTTATCTCGTCTCCCTGCTCGAGGCCCTCGGGGACATGACGGCAACGGCCCAGCTTTCGGGGCTGAAGGCTCACGGAGCGGAGCACGCCGCCCGACTTCGCGGAGGCCTTCTGGCCGATGGCGTCACCAGCATGATCGCGGCGTTGATTGGTTCCTTTCCCAGCACCACCTATGCGCAGAACAACGGGGTCATCCAGATCACTGGCGTGGCCAGCCGGCACGTGGGAAAATGGATGGCGCTCATCATGGCGCTCCTCGGCCTCTTTCCGGTCGTATGCGGATGGGTCACGGCCATGCCGCCCGCGGTGTTGGGGGGGCTCGCGCTGCTCCTCTTCGGCCTGGTGAGCGTTTCCGGGCTGCGGCTCATCGTGGGCCACCACCTGAGCCATCGCAGCGGGCTGATCGTGGCCCTAGCGCTGGGCGTGGGTCTCGGAGCGCCCTCGCAGGCGGAGTGGCTCGCGCGGTTGCCGGGTTTTTTCCGGACGCTGCTCGAGTCGGGCATTTCCGCCGGGGGCATCATGGCGATCGTGCTCAACCTGCTCCTGCCCGGCGGCGATAGGTTGCCGGAAGAATAGGTAGGGCGCGATGTCCCATCGCGCCGCGGGTTGGGACAACCCGCGCTGTGATGAGGCTTTTTGCGTCAAGCGGCAATTGAAGGATTTTTATTTCATTGTGAGATGGGGAGGGGCGGCTGGGTCTGGGGCGCGGTTCGCCTCCGGACTCACCGCGAGGGAGGTTGAGAGTTGGGCGGGGGCTCTGTTTGCTTTGGGGGGAAAGAAGGCCGCAGCCGGGGTGCGGCTGGGCCCTTTCCTCAAGGCAAAGGCGAGGCCGAGCCTGGGTGCGGTGCGCTCGCGGTGAGTCCGGAGGCGAACCGCGCGTTGGGCTCGGTCGGCAAGGCTTTGGTGGGCGTCTCCTCGGCGGGAAGATCCAGCACGGCGGCTGGGTTCAACCTGTGATCCGTGTGGCGCTAGGCGCCGCACACTATGAGTTATCCGAGCGTTCAGGCCGAGGAGCGAGCGCCGCCCAATCTACCAAGATCGTGCCGTCTGCGGCACAGCGCGGGTTCCGGGCGGCGCTCCGCTCCAAAGGGGAGAGTTGATCGATCAAAGAACGGGCGGAGCTCAGGCGGCCAGCTCAGCCAGGGGGATCAAGCCCAGATCGGCGAGCTGGACCCGGCCGGTGCGCCAGCGCCACAGATCGACGGCCCATTGCCGGGCCAGGGCGATCAGCAGCTTCTTGCGTCGGGCACGGCTGCTCTGGGGATCCATCAGGACCGGCCCCCATTTTTTGAGCGGCCGATAGCCGGGCTGGTACCAGAGCAGCCGCCAAGCGCACTCGATCAACAAGGTCCGCAACCGGGGATTGCCGTGCTTGGTGATCGCTCCCTGGCACTGCCGGCCACCCGAGGAGTTTTCCCGAGGCACCAGGCCCGTATAACTGGCAACTTGCCGGGGATTGCTGAAACGCTGCCAATCGACGATCTCCCGCTCGATCAGGACACTGGTCAAAGCCCCCAGGCCCTTCGGGCGTTGCGCCGGGGCCGCTGCACTCAGGCTCGCTTCCAAGGCGGCCATCTGCCGGTCGATCAAGCCGACGCGGGCCAACGTCTCCTCGGCGATCGGCTGCAGCCAATCAGGGAACAAGGGCCGCAGCTCGAGCCAACGCCGCGGCCTCCACCATTGGCCCCGCAGGACGATTCCGTGATAGAGCGCCGTGCCCCGCAGTTGCTGCAGCTCCCGCCGCCGCTGCCGGCTCAGGTACATGCGTTGCCGCCCCCGGGTCCGCTCGGCCTGTTCCTCCGCCGAGGGCACCGCCACCGCCGCCAGAGCGTGGCTGTTGCCGGCCACCCACCGGTCCAGATTGCTCGCCAACTGCGCGGCGTCCCGCCGATCCGTCTTCAGCCGCTGCCCATACTCATCGAGCGTGCGCGGCCGCACCACCACGTTGTGCGCACCCGCCATTGCCAACCGCTCGTGCAGCCCAAAGCCCAGCGGACCGGCCTCGTAGCAGGTAAACACCTCGTGGCCGCTCTCCCGGTGCTTCTTCACCGATCGCACCAGGGCCTCGGCCGACATCTTCCTCGCCGGCTTGGCCCCCTCCTCATCCATCTGCTCAACCACCACCAGACCGCTCAGATGCGCGTCGATCCCCAGCTTCACCAGCACTCGGCCGGTAGCGCGGGCTTGCCGCGCCGCTTCCATTATCTTTACCGTTTGTGTCGTTGTATTGTTCATGGGCCGCCAGGATACCAGGGCCTTCAAGCCCGCCTGGCGGCCTCATGTCATCTACCTTCACCCGCGCACCAGCTCGAGCGCGAGCCGGTTGTGGCGCTCGATGACGACCGGCAGATCGAGGGTGGCCAGCCGGCCTTCGCGCACGACGATCCGGCCGTTGATCGCAGTCCAGGCCGCCGGGGCCGGGGCGCAGAAGACGAGGGCCGCGACCGGATCATGGCCGGCGCCGGCGAAGGCGACCTGCCGCAGGTCGAAGGCCGCGAAATCGGCGGCCAGGCCCGGAGTCAGGGAGCCGATATCATCCCGCTGGAGCACGCGCGCGCCGCCGCGCGTCGCCAGCTCGAGGGCCTCGCGGGCGGTCATGGCCGCCGGACCGAACCCGACGCGCTGCAGCAGCAGGGCCTGGCGCGCCTCCCCGAGGAGTTGGGCGCCGTCGTTCGAGGCCGAGCCGTCGACGCCCAGGCCGACCGGCACCCCTTGCGCGCGCATGCGGCCGATCGGCGCGATGCCGGAAGCCAGGCGCATATTGGAGGAGGGGCAGTGGGCCACTCCCGTTCCGGTCCGGGCGAAGCGGGCGATGCCGGGACCGTCGAGATGGACGCAGTGGGCATGCCATACGTCCGGTCCCAGCCAGGACAGCGCCTCGGCGTATTCCGCCGGTGTCTGCCCGAATTTCTCCCGGCTGTAGGCCACGTCGTCCGCGTTCTCCGCAAGGTGGGTGTGCAGCGAGACCCCGCAGGAGCGCGCGAGCGCGGCCGACTCGCGCATGAGGTCGCGGCTCACGGAAAAGGGCGAGCAGGGCGCCACCACGATGCGGCGCATCGAGCAAGGCCCGGGATCGTGATAGGCCGCGATCACGCGTTGGGTGTCCCGCAGGATGTCCGCCTCGTGCTCGACGAGGCTGTCCGGCGGCAGGCCGCCCTGGCTGTGGCCCACGCTCATGCTGCCGCGGCTGGCGTGGAAGCGCAGGCCGATCTGTTCGGCCGCCTCCAGGGTGTCCTCGAGCCGGCAGCCGTTGGGGAAGATGTAAAGATGATCGCTCGAGGTGGTGCAGCCGGAGAGCATCAGCTCCGCCATCGCGGTCAGGCTCGAGATCCGGAGCATTTCCGGCGTGAGCCGGGCCCAGATGGGGTAAAGGCATTCCAGCCAACCGAAGAGGCCCGCGTCCTGCGCGGCCGGCACCGCGCGGGTCAGGCTCTGGAACATGTGATGGTGCGTGTTCACCAGGCCGGGGATCACGACGTGGCCCCGCAGGTCCAGGATTTCGTCCGCGGTCGGCGGCAAGTCCGCCGACGGCCCGACTGCGACCAGGCGGCCGTTCTCGGCGAACAATCCGCCGCCCCTGATTTCCCGGCGCTTCCCGTCCATCGTGACGAGCACTTCGGCGTTCTTGACGAGCAAGGTTGGCATGGCCCTCACCCAACCTCGGCGATGGGCCGGCCTGCCGCCACTCCTATTTCACTCCGCCCGCGTAGGTTTCAGTCCAATGATCCAGGATGTCGTGGACCACCGCGCCGCCGACGCGATAGGCCGACTCGACCGACGGGATATAGCCGGGAAACCCGGCCTGGAGGCTCGCGACGGCGCTTTCCTGGGGCGCCGGCATGCAGTAATTGCTGCCGGTGCGCAGCACCAGGACCCGCTGGAAATCCGCCTTTCCCAGGCCCGCGAGTTCGGTCAGCGCCAGGGCATAGCCCTGATCTTCCATCGCCGTCATCACAAAATTTCCCTTACCCTTGGTCCAAAGCCTCGTCCAGTCCTTCGCCCATTGCGTCATGGCGGTCCCGTGCCAGTAGCGGCACGAGCCCACGACGTCGCCGATCAGGACGAAGGGCGGCTTGAGGGCGTTCGGATAGCCGCGGTACGCGGATCGAAAGGCCTGCAGCTCGGGCGTATCCATCAGCGGGACATCCTTGCTCAGGGCGTACGCGCGCGCCACCAGCGCCGGATTCAACGGATAGGCCATGACGGCCGGCTCCCATCCCTCGCTCTTGGGCGCGTCGTTCGGCTTCTTGCCGCCGATCGGAATGATGCCGTAGGGCCAGTCCGCCGGCACCTCGCGACTGTCGATTTCATAGGCGACATCGCCGTCGACGACAAACTGCGCCCACGCCGCGCTCCCCACGGAGGCCCCCGCCGGATCCACCCCGGCGATGCCCGCCAGGATCCAGTACGCATGCGTAAAATCAAAGCGCGGGTCCAGGCCGAGCGCCATCAGCTGCACCGCGCAGCGCGAGGTCGTCCCCGAGACGACGGCCAGTTCCCCCTGGTCATTCGCATAGACCGGGTGGACCATCCCGGGGACGGCGATCTTGCGGGTGAACTTCTCCCGCTCCGCCCAGAGTTGAAATTCCCCCGGCCGGTCGCCGGTGTCCGCCCCGACCTCGAAGGTGGTGACCACCACCACTTTCACCTGCAGCGGTGCCGCCTCCGCGCCGAGGGCGGCCGCGCCGGTTATAAGGACAAAAAGCAGGCTAATTTTTCCCATGCTGCGAGAGAGCATGTCACATACCAGCGGGCTTGAAGCAAGGCTTCAACCTGCTGGGATGGGTGCACAGACATGTCCGTCGTTTTTTCACTCGGTCTGCGCAGACCGCCCACCACCGCCGTTGCTGCCGACACGGAGATCACGCTCTTGGGCGATTCGCGCCGCACGGTCATCCTCGTCCATGGGCTGACCGGGACCCCCAACGAGATGTGGCATCTCGCCATCTCCCTCAACAAGCATGGCTACAACGTGATCTGCCCGCGCCTGGCCAAGCACGGCGAGCCCCTGCACGTCCTGAAGCACACCACGTGGGAAGAGATCTATGGCTCCGTCCGCGCGGTATTTCTCAAGGCGCTCGAGACCAGCGACAAGGTCTATGTGGCCGGGCTGTCCATGAGCGCCCTTTTGGTGCTACTGCTGGCGGAGGAGTTTGGCGAGAAGCTGGCGGCGGGCGTCTGCCTCGCCCCGACGCTTTTCTTCGACGGCTGGAACGTCCCCTGGTACCATCGGCTGATGCCCATCGTGTCCTATTCGCCGCTGAAATACTTTTTTTTCTACAAGGAGAGCCCGCCCTACGGCATCAAGAACAGGAAGATGAGCGCGATGGTGCATCGCTTTTACAGCCGGGCGACCATCGGCGACATCGAGAGCATCTCCAAATTCGGCTACGCCTTCTTTCCGACCTCGCTGTTTTATCAGCTCCACCGGCTCGCGCGCAAGGTCACCCCCCTGCTCGGCCGGATCAACGCCCCCATGCTTTTGATCCATCCCCTCGAGGACGACACCGCCAGCGTCCGCAACTCCCAGCTGATCTACGACCGCATTTCCTCCCGGATCAAACGGCTCGTGATCCTGCGCGACTCCTATCACGTCATCACCGCGGACCAGGAGCGTGAAAAGGTGGGGGCGGCGATCAAGGACTTTCTCGCCGCGTTATGAGCGCCGCGCCCCCCTTCGAAGTCTATTTCGATTTCGACAACACCATCACCGAGTTCGACGTCCTGGACGACATCATCCAGCGCTTCTCGATCAACGACGACTGGCAGCGGGCGGAGGAGGAGTGGAAATCAGGGCTCATCGGTTCGCGCGAATGCCTGGAGCGGCAGGTCTCGCAGGTGCGCATCTCCCCGGAAGCCCTGCAGGCCTACCTGCGGACGGTCGCGGTCGACCCCGCCTTTGGCCCGCTGGTGGCTTTCTTGCGCGCGCAGCGCATCGAGCCGGTGATCCTGAGCGACAGCTTCACCGCGCTGATCGCGCCGATTCTGGCGCACAACCAGATCGACGGTCTCGCGACCTTCTGCAACGAGCTGCGGCTGGAGGGGGACCGGCCGCTGCTCAGCTTTCCGTTCTTCCACGCGATCTGCAGCCGGGCGGGCAATTGCAAGTGTTCGCATCTCCTGCGGCGCGACCGGCCGGCCGGCCTGAGGAAGATCTACATCGGCGACGGCCGGTCGGATATCTGTCCGGCCGGCGTCTGTGAAATCTTGTTTGCGAAGGGAAGCCTGCTGGAGCATTATGCCCCGCTCCGAAAGGACTGCGTTCCTTTCCAAACCCTCGGCACCGTTCACGCCCATCTTCGGGAACTCATAAAATGAAGCCAAAGCGCCCTGTCCCCTCCGGCCGCGAGGACGAGAACCTGCTCGAACTCGAGGCGACCTACTGCTCCTGGGGCGACACCGTGCATTATGCCAAGGAGCTGACCATGTTCAGCCGGTCGGAGGGCATCTACCTCTATGACGACAAGGGCGCCCGGTACCTCGACCTCCAGATGTGGTATTCGGCGGTGAACTTCGGGTACGGCAACGAGCGCCTGAACGCGGCCGTGAAAAAGCAGATGGACGTGCTGCCGCAGCTGGCCTGCCAATACCTCCACAAGGAGAAGATCCTCCTCGCCACCAAGCTCGCCCGAAAGATGGAATCGATCTTTGGCGAGAAGGGCCGGGTGCACTTCAACGTCGGCGGCGCCAGCGCGGTCGAGGATGCCTGGAAGGTCGTCCGGATCCATACGAAGAAGAATTTGGCCTTCGCCTTCATGGGCGGCTATCATGGCCGGACCTTCGGCGCGACCTCGCTCACCTCCAGCTACCGCTACCGCGAGCAATACGGCCATTTCGGCGACCGGGCGAACTTCATTCCCTTTCCCTACTGCTTCCGCTGCCCGTACGGCAAGAAGCGGGAGACCTGCGGCCTGCATTGCGTGAAGCAGTTCGAGCGCCTTTTTGAGACCGAGTATTACGGCGTGGTGAACAAGAAGGGCGACGCCGAGTTTGGCGCCTTCTTCATCGAGGCGGTGCAGGGCACCGGGGGCTACATCGTGCCGCCGGCCGAATATTTCCCCGCCATCAAGAAGATCCTTGAGCAGCACCGGATCCTGCTGGTCGACGACGAGATCCAGATGGGTTTTTACCGCACGGGCAAATTCATGGCCCTGGAGCATTTTGGGGTGAAGCCCGACGTCGTCGTCATGGGCAAGGCCCTGACCAACGGGATGAATCCGATCTCCGCCATTTGGGCCCGGGAGGAGCTCATCTCGCCCGCGGTTTTCCCTCCCGGCTCCACGCATTCGACCTTCTCCTCGAACACCCTCGGGACCGCCGTGGCCCTCGAGGCGGTCGAGCTGATGGAGGAGGAGGACTTTGAGACCCGGGTGATGAAGCGCGGGGCGTATTTCCTCTCGCGCCTGAAGGCGCTGGCGAAGAAATACCCGCAGATGGGAGATGTGGACGGCCTGGGCCTGGCCCTGCGGGTCGAGATGTGCCAGCGCGACGGCTACACCCCGAACCGGGCGCTGACCGACGCGATGATGAATATCGGGCTGAGCGGCACGCTCACCACCGGGGGCCGGAGCAAGGGCCTGATCCTCGACGTGGGCGGCTACTATAAGAACGTATTCACGATGGCTCCCTCCCTCTACATCACGGAGAAGGAGATCGATACCGCGATGGACCTCTTCGAGGAGACCCTGCGCAGGGGCATCGCGGAGACGGAGTAGCGGCGGTCCACCGGATGCTTTCCCGCCGCGTCCGCCTCCTGAATTTCGACGACAGCGTCACGCGGCAATCGGACTTCCTGGCGCGGGCCGCGGCCACCACCGTCGATCTCACGGTCCCCGGCCCGGCGGCGCGCCTGTGGGCGGACTGCGGGCAGGCCGCCGCCATCCGGCGGGCCCTCGACCCGGGCCTAAAGGACGCGATCACGTTCCTGGGGTCGGGGGACTATCATTACGTCTCCGCGCTGCTGCTGGAGCAGTTCCGGGAGCCGGTGACGCTGGTCGTCTTCGACCAGCATCCCGATTGGGATACGCTTCCACCCTGGTACGGCTGCGGCGCCTGGGTGAGCCGGGCGCTGGAGCAGGGCAATGTCGCCCAGGTCGCGCTGGTGGGAAACGCCTCCGCGGATCTCGCCTTCCCCTCCGTGATCACGGGCAACCTGCGCGCCGCCCGATCGAACCGGATGCTCCTGCTGCCCTACGAGGCACCCCGCCGTCGGGTCTGGCCCTGGTCCGGCCTGCCCTGGCGCGAACTCAAGGCCGATCCCCCCGGGATCTTCGCCGACGCGATCGGGCGGCTGGCGTGCCGCCAAGTTTACGTGAGCATCGACAAGGACTGCCTCACGGCTCCGCACGCCCTGACCAATTGGGAGGAGGGGAGACTCACCCTCGACCAGTTGCTGGGTTTCATCGGGACGCTGCGGCAAACGTGCGAAATCGTCGGCCTGGATGTGACCGGCGAATACTCCGCGGCGCCGATTCCGGGGCGATGGAAATCCTGGTGCTCGAACTTCGACCATCCGCAGGATTTCAGCGCCCGGGGGCACCCGCCGGAGGAGATCGACCGTGTCAACGGGCGGACCAACCAGCGGATCCTCGAGCTGCTCACTTCCTAGGGTTCTTGGCCAGCCATTCCTGCAGGTAAACGACGACGTCGTTTACCGTTCGCACCGGCTCGATGTCGCTGTCGGCGATGTGCAGCCCGAAAGCCTCCTCGATCTCGAACATGATCTCGACGGTTCCGAAGGAATCGACCCCCAGATCCTCGGAGAGCCGGCTTTCCCCGTGAATATCGCCCACCGGGCGCTCGAGCTTTGCCGCCAGGATCTCCTTCACCTTCTGCTCGATTTCGGGGTTGGTCATCGGGGGTTCACTGTCCGTCCGTAAATATCAACGACACGTTGCAGCTACCAAAGCCGAAGGAGTTGGACATGGCAGCTCTTATTTTCGCCTCCCGGCCCCGGAGGGGGACGTAGTCGAGATCGCAGTCCGGGTCCGGCGTCTCGAGATTGACCGTGGGCGGCACATACTGGTCTCCGAGGGCGAGGACGCAGATGACGGCCCCCATGGCCCCCGCGGCGCCCAGGGTGTGGCCGATCATCGACTTGGTGGCCGAGATCGGGATCCCGCGGGCCTCCTCGCCGAAGACGGCCTTGATCGCCCGGGTTTCGACGGCGTCGCCCACCTTGGTCGAGGTGGCGTGGGCGTTGATGTAATCGATCCGGCTGAGGCCGGCGTCCTTCAGCGCCGCGGCCATCACGCGCGCCGCGTCGCTCCCGTCCGGCTGCGGCATCACCATGTGATAGGCCCCGGAGTTGCTGGCATAGCCGGCCACCTCCGCCAGGATCGGCGCCCCTCGGCGCAGCGCATGCTCGCGCTCCTCCAGCGCCAGAATCGCCCCCCCCTCGCTCATCACGAACCCGTCGCGCCCCAGGTCGAACGGGCGCGAGGCCGCCGCGGGATTCTCGTTGTTCTTTGCCAGGACCCGCAGCGCGCAATAGGCGCCGAAATTGAACCGGGTGAAGGGTGCTTCCACGCCCCCGGTGAGGCAGACGTCGATCTCCTCATGCTGGATCTTCCTCATGGCCTCGCCGATCGCGTGGGCGCTGGAGGCGCAGGCGGTGGATATCACCAGATTGGGCCCCCGGAGACCGTAGCGGATGGCGATGTGGCTGGCGACGGCGTTGGAGGTGACCCGGGGCACCCCCAGGGGATTGAACCGGTGGGCCCCCCGGTCGAAGGCCGACACGATCTGCTCCTCGTGGAAAAGCATGCCTCCGAGGCACGAGCCGATGATCACGCCCACGCGGTCGGGATCCTCGGCCGCCAGGTCGAGCTTGCTGGAGGTCAGGGCCATCTCGGCGCCCGCCAGGCCGAAATGCACGAAACGATCCACCCGCTTGACGGTCTTTTCCGGAATGAATTTGGCCGGATCAAACCCCCGCACCTGGCCGCCGATGCGCGAGGGGAAGCCCTCCGTGTCAAAGGCATCGATGCGGGAAACGCCCGACCGCCCTTCCCGGTTGGCGCGCCAGAATGCGTCCACACCCACCCCGTTGCAGGCGACGACCCCGAGGCCGGTGACGACTACACGACGCTTACCCATCTCCGTTTTTCAGCAGCAGCAACAGCATGGCGCGGGCACGGGCGGCGCCCGCTCCCATCCAGCTAATTGGCTCCGCTCAGCGCCACAAGGACAATTCCGATCATGATGCTGGCCGTTCCCAGCCAGCGCCGCCAGCTGACGCTCTCCTTCAGAAAAAACCGCGAAGCCAGCGCGATGAACACATGATGCATGCTGTCGAGCGAGAAGGCCAGGCTGAGGCTCGCCATCGTCAGGGCGTAGAGCATGATGAAGAGGGAGAGGAAGCTGAAGCCGATGCTGACCCAGGCGAGGGGCATCCGCAGGATGCGCCAGGCGAAGCGCGCGACTGAGCCGGCGCCGACCACCTCGAAGTCCACGGCGTCGGCGCAAACCTTGAGGCCGAGGTGATTGACCGTGTCGCAGACGCTGGTCCCGGCGATCAGGAAGATGACGAAGACCAGGTGGCCGGTCATGGCGGGGGCGCTTTCGGTTCAGGGGACTCCCAGGAGACGATGGCGACCCCGGCGATGATGAACAGTATGCCCGCCCATTCGAGGACGGGAATGCGCTCGTGCAGGAAGACGAGCGCCACCAGGGCCACCAGGAGATAGCTCACGCTGGTGACGGGCATGGCCGCGCTGAGATCGACCTTCGACAGCACGACCGTCCAGCTCACGAAGACCAGCGCGACCGCCGCCAGGCCGAGCCCGAGGTAGCCCGAGCTGAAAACCCCCGAAAGAAATGCGCCCGCGGAGCCGAGGCTGTGGATCGCGGGAGCTCCCTGGGCCAGGGCCGTCTTCTTGAAGCAGAATTGGGCGAAGGTATCGACCGCCTCGTTCAAAAACAGGACGCCTAGGATCGCGAGCGGCACACCTCTTTTTGGCATGTTGGAATTGTTCCGGAGGGTTGCCGGCGTCGGCTACGCCCTTGGGGCGAGGAACCGGGCCGCCACCCGCAGCGGGCCATTGAGCCAAGGGTTGGTGTGCCGGGCCTGGAAGTAAAGCGGAACCAATTTTCCGCCCAGCCGCACCTTGGCCTCATGGTCGGTTTGTCCGACCTGGTACTGGCGGACGCCGTGGGCGAGGCACCACTCCACATTGTGATGCCAGGTGTAAAAGTACAGGTTGAGCCGGCGGGCCACCGTGTAGTCCAGGCCGATGAACTTGTCGATGAGCTGATCGCCGTGGAGGAAACAGAGGTTGAAGCAAACCAGGCGGCCATCGAGGTGGAAGAGAAAGAACCGGGCCTCGCCCGGCATGATCCGGCCGACCTCGAGAAAGTATTCCCGGGTGAGCTTCTCGAAGCGCACCGTGCCGGCGTGGTAGGTGTTGAGGTAGAGATCGTAGACAGGTGCGATCAAGTCGGCGACGTTGTCGGCCACGCGCACCTCGAGGCGTCCGGCTTGGAGGGTTTTTTTGACTTTGCGCCGCAGGTCCTTGCGGGCATTGGCGCTGAGGCTCGCGAGATATTCCGGCATCGCGCGGTAGGGGAGCGGCAACACCACATTGGGCAGGCTGGCGCCCCCGAAGAATCCCCGCTCGGCCAGCGATTCCAGCAGGCCCGCCGCGCTCGCCGGGAAATCCTTGAAGAACATGAGCGCCAGGCCCTGTTCGCGGCAGACACCCTCCATCGCGCGGACGAGCTCCGCGACCAGCGCCGGCTGGTCCGGGCTGGCGGGCTCGACGCCGATCATTCCCATTTCCCCAAAAGGGGATCCGCAAAAGAGCGTCCGCGCGATGAGCAGGCGCGGGAAAACCCCGCGCAGCGCCCCCAGGGCCTTTTGCACCCCGCCGGGCGCCGCGATTCCAAGGTCGAAATCACTCCAGAAGATCGGGGCGATGAGCCGGGCCCGGCTCCCGGTCCGGACCACGACGTAACGAAAGGAAAAGCCCTCCAGCCGGGAGGCCTCCAGCGTCCGGAAAAAATCGCGGCCTTCGGCGGGATCCCCAAACAGCCGGCGCCACTCCTCGGGGTCAATTTGCTCCACCGAAGGGAGGACGGCGTGGGAGACGGCGGACGGATCGGCGGGCACGGGCGGGAGGAGTCACCGGGATTTGGAGGGCGCAGGGCGGAATTGGCGACCGTATTGCGTCTCGTTTTCACTGTGGGGATGCCCCACAATTTCCCCAACGATGAGAAAATTCGAGATTATCCCAAGTTGGCTCATCGCCGCCGCCTGGCTGCTCCCGTCTCCGGCGGCGGCCGACGATGCGGCGGCGACGGTGGAGGCGGAATTTCAATCGCGCTTCACGGCGAGATCCGGCCTGGCCTCCGGCGCCGGCGCGGTCTCCCAATGGAACGACTCCCTCGACCTTTCGCTGCCGGTGGCGGGATCGGCCGCCTACGGCCTGGGCGTCGACCTCACCGCGGAGCGCCTCGAGTTCGGCTTCGGCGATTTCGGCGGGTTTTTGACCGGAAAGGCGGCGCCGCTGGCGAACGCCTCCGTGCTCACCGTCCAGCCGACCCTGGTTCTCACTCCCGCGGGCCCCTGGTCGTACATCGAATCCGCCGTGGTCCAGTACGCCGGAGCCGATCACGCCTCCACGAACGGGGCCGTGCTGTGGGGCGGTTCGGCCGCGGCGGCTTATCGCGCCACGGCCACCTTTAAGATCGGGCTCGGCCTTGAGGGCATGCAGCGGATGGAGGCTGCCGCCTGGTTCTTTCCCTTTCCCATCGTCGACTGGCACATCTCCGACCGCTGGTCTCTGACCTCCGTGGACGGGCAGACCGGCCGGCTGGCCTACGCGGTCGCCCGCACCGTCAGCCTTTTCGGCCAATTGGAGTTTCAGGAGCAGGATATCCGGTTGGCGCGCTCCTCCTCCCTCCCATCCGGGATCGTGCGTTACGAGACGTACCCACTTTCCCTCGGATGGGAGTGGAAGCCCGGTCCCCACCTCAAGACGGCATTGTCGGCCGGCGCGGCCGTGGCGCAGGCCTATCACTTCGCCGACGCGCAGGGCCGCCTGCTGCGGGACAGCGATCGCCACGCGCCGGCCGTGGCCACGTTCGAAATCGACTGCAGTTTCTGACCAGGCTTGGGGTTACACCCCATGTCCTGCCATGAACATGGACCGCCTCGCGGCTGTCGAAGGATGATTTCCACCGGAGGTTCCGGACCGTCCATTGAACCATCGATGCCAGCGATCCAAAATAAGACTTTGTCCGAGGCAATAAATCGGCGGGCAGCCGTGCACGTTCCCACCGGCCCGTTCGGCGCCATCCCGAAATGAGCCCAGCCAGTCAGCAGATGCGGAGTCTGGCGAAGCGGCTCATGGTTGAGGACCCGCCGGGCCCGAAATCTCCCGACGCAGAAATCACCGCGGCTTTTCCCGCCAGTGACAGGCTCCGTCCATATCTGGCGACGTTGATGGGAAAGGGCGGGTTTCGAGCCCTGCTTTTGCGCGCACTCGCGCTGGCCAGCGAGGACGTACTTTGGCTGCGCGCGGTGCAAGTGAGAGCGGACGGGTCCGTGGAGGGGCTGGAGGCGCTGGCCCCCCCCCCCCCCCCCAAA